>JAABUS010000804.1_pt1 | contig 75001 bp, 53 predicted proteins | sample 5560161 | NCBI WGS metagenome assembly JAABUS01 (sample SAMN10711885, study PRJNA513376) | rock metagenome | isolation source: Antarctica rocks | place: Antarctica: Victoria Land, Trio Nunatak nord | collected 2016-01-04
AGGATCTATATATTTAATTTATATATATATATATCGAATATATAAAAATCGAGGATAGATAAATTATATATATATATATAAATCGAATACCTATAAATCTTTTATATAACTCTAATATATATAAAGAGATATATTTATATAAATCGAATATTTATAAATTTAAATATAAATCTAAATATATATAAAGGAATATATATTTATAAATCGAAAATATATAATTGAATATATATATATATAAATCGAATATATATATATGAATATATATCGAAAATATATAAATCGATTTAGTAAATTTATTTATAAATTAATAATTTTTAACTAAAAATTTAAATAGGAAAAAGGAGTTTAATTTAGATTATCGATATTACTAATTTATTCTAGTAGGATATATCGATATAATCGACCTCTCCTAAGATATACTATTTAATATACTCTCGTTATTATCGATAATTAATTTATTAATCCTCGTTTTTACTAATAAAGACCCTCGTTATAATCGACGATTTTATACCGCTTTATTAATATCTATAAACTTCTCGGCCTTATTAACGCGAACGCGGGAATTCGTTATTTTATTAAATATTTATATTAATAAAATATAACGATTTAGTATTAAATTATTAATAAAAATAATCGAAGAAAAAGAGGATTAGATATACGACCGAATTAGAACTCGAAGAGTTTAAAGATCGTAAAGGAGTATTAATTAAAAGTAATATTACCGAGTTCGTTATTTAGCTAGATTAAAACGAGGATTAATAATAATATTATCGTTAAATAAAATAATTAATATACCTCTTTTAAAATACCCTCTTTTTTTCCGAAATATATTTTAAATATAATATTTTTAAAACTTAAGGATTAATAGCCGAATTATTATAAATAACGAGGATATCTAACTTTATAGTTATAATTATAAAGTAAAAAATCTTCGTTATCTTCCCTAGAAATTATATTATTCCCTTTTAATATATTTTAATTATTATTTTTAACTAGGATTTTAAAGAAGATTATTATTTTTTACTTTATTACCTTTAATATAAAATATAATAACGAGGTAATTTTCCTTTAGTATAAAAAAATTATATATTAAAAATTATCGTTAAAAATAATAATTTAGAGATAAATTATAATATTCACCGAGCCTTCTCCTTTTTATTAATTATATTTCTAGTAAATTTAATATTAACGCTTTAGCGATTAAAATAGGCTTTATAATAACGAGCTTTTAAAAAACGAGGATTAATTAATTAATTATAAATAAAAGTAGTAGAGAAAAATCGATATTTTTTATATAATCCTTAAGAAAAATAAAAATTACGACGATTAAAACCTTATTTTAAACTTATTAAATTTAATAAAATTAATTAAAATTAATTAATTTAACGTAGATAACGACGATTTAAAACCTTATTTTAAACTTATTAAATTTAATAAAATTAATTAAAATTAATTAATTTAATATAGATAACGACGATTTAAAACCTTACTTTAAACGTATTAAATTTAATAAAATTAATTAAAATTAATTAATTTAACGTAGATAACGACGATTTAGAATTTTATTTTAAACTTATTATTTATTTATATACCTCGTCTTTTTCTTCTTTATAATAACGAATCGTAGTTTTTTAACTAGGTATAGCGAGGATTAAAATAAGAATTAAAGTTATTTAAAAAGATTTAGAAGAGGAAAAATAGAAATATCGTCGAATATATCGACGAATTCAACGACTAAAAGATTTAATAGTTATTATATAAGGGTAGAAATTTTTGGTGGCGGAAAGCCTAAAGTACCTACTCGGGCGCTAGTGATCTACGTTAAGCTATAAACGGTAAAGCGGCTATTTCTGCCCGCCGGTCCTCGCTTAGGACTGTCGCTCTGCACCGAGAATAATAACAAACAAATGGCGGAGAAAAGCATGCCGCCCAGGCACTAGTTACATAAGGATTTTCCACCAATGGGATATTTCCCCTTTTGACAATGACCTTTTGCAGCAATATGCTAAATCCCACCTGCGCGACGCCCCCCCCCCTTCCATGCATGAGGTGATCAGCCGATTGCTTTCTGCAAGTAACGCAATGACCTATCAGGTACGCTTATGGGACCACGGCATTGCACAATCTCGACTAAGCTCAAGCTCTTAGTGCGCATAATATTGTTCCAGAAGCGCTAGCGACGAAAATGGATCATTCGTAAAGAAGACCAAGAGAGCAATAGGTGCTCTTATCTTTGCAAGAAGACCTCACCAATCATCGCCACTCGTGCGTAATACTCAAATCGATCTTCACCAATACTACTTCGTATGTTATTTACGCCTTCTGCCTGGAATCACCAAGAGCTTGTGTGCACAGTTCGAGAAACTCAGAAAGCTGAACTCAAAACAGACACACGGGTATCGTATTGCGAACTCGTTCACTACGCATGTTTCCTACACGATTAGAGTTCGATCATTTCCCAGCAAAGCGGCTCACTGTTCATTCCTCTCTCCCCTCAATATTCTAGGCAGAGCTCGGAAGACCATGCTTTACTTTCATAAGATTTCTTTGCACCACAAAATCCAAACTCTTTAGGCAGTGAAGACAAACTCTAATCAATACAGACCAATTGGTCTCAATTAATCTGCATTGCCTCGCTATTCATGCATGCTATCAGAGTGTCTATTGATTCCGTGTAATACAAGCAATTCCTCTCAGGTCTATCTTTCGCCCGTGTGCCATCATTCCATCTAGCGCCAGCGCTCTCTCACGGGTATCATTAACCCCAGAATTAAAGGATGTATGCATGGAATTCAAGAAATAGCTCCTGTCTACGTGTTTGGCATGGGCTATATACTCAAGGACCATGCCGAGCATCTTACTGCTAGAAATATGGCCCCAAGCTTAAGGAAAGAAGGCGCTCGTTCTCCCAAGCAAAATCGACCCATATCGATCAACGCAAAGCTGGCCAGAGTCGTCGATACTTTTCAAGTCCTCATCTTCATTATGGAATTTGTCGCCAGCCGTGGAGCCAGATGAGCCCTTTTTTGAGCAAGACTATCGCCTAAACTATTGTATTGTTCGCCTGAGGAAAGGATTTTCGGCAGGTTTTCGGTGTATTGGATCAGGGAACACAGGCGAGGGGTTTTTGTTTGTTGTACTCGTACCCTGGCTCGGAGAAGCTATCGCAGTCGTAGATCGCAAGCTAGTTTTCTGATCTACTGGACGTTTTACAGCAGGGTTCTCCTCTTGAGGCTAAAATGCAAGTCAGTAAGCCCAAGAATCTCCAGAATTCAACTTTGTATACCTCTACCGGGCGCCATCGGTCTATCTCAACGTGGCTTAGAGACCTGTCGAAGCAAGAAATGGCCAATTAAAGTCAAGTCTGCCAGATGAGCTGGATCTGTCGACGCTCAATAGGAGACGCAAACGCTCCATCTTGTGACAAAGTCGATCCTTACCGCCCACTCGAAGAATCTTGACGCCCCGCAACTGAAGCAGTGCATTCATTCCCTTAACATACCTCAAGATTAGAGGCTGATTCTTGAGCCATTGGAGACCCCAGTTCGGTCCTCGAGGATGAGATCTAGGTATCTGAGATCGGTGCATTCCGCCAGCCAACTTCAAGCTTTCGAGGTTGCGGATCTTGAACAAAGAGTCCATTCCTGGTGCAGCCTCCAGACGCTTTTCCTTGCCTAAAGTATATAGGATATTATCAGTCTGAAACAGCAACGTGATGAATTTGACTGTGAGCTCCTTGCTGTGGTCACAACGTCGCATTGGGATTACATGTGGGAAATGCTCTAGGTTCCAACAGTTTCGAAATACAAGGTTGTTGACCTCGTTGAAGATGTTCTGCACCTTGGCTCTAACTATCTTGTTGACAAGTAGCAGGTCCAAGCGCGATCGTGGCTCTTTGATTCTCACAATGTCGTGGCAGTTGTATGTGCGCAGCCTACGCGGCGCGCTATGTGTGTAGAGATCAGATGCGCATTTTGCGATGTGCTTCTTGTAGCACATGAGGTCGGAGGTATAGTGGAGAATCTCAATTGGACGCAGTAGTATTTACATGTGAATTCTGTGACCTCCACTACCATTGACGTGAAGTGGACGACTGTACCGATCGTAGGATTGACGGCCGGTGGAGATACAGGGTCGGAGGTAATATAAGGCGCGAGATTGTTGGTCGTGGAAGATGCCATGGTATGTATAGATGAGAGAGCTATTTGTGCTGGTAAGGTCAGCAAGCTTAATGTAACTTCTGTTGTACTCATGGCTTTTTCGTGGACACACCTCCAGGAGCGACCAGCGAAATCCACCGCGGCGCCAGTGCGCCGTAATCAAATAATAAAGCTTACGAGGTCTGTCACAAAGATAGCGGGTCTCGGACGAAGACCATAAGAGATAGTAAAGTTATGAAGCAAGTATAAAGGTGTTAGGAGGCTTTGAAGCTCCACTCTGTTGCAGTACTAAATTCTCAGAAGCTCTAGTCTTGACTCCGCTGAGCGGTTGACCACCGTGGTGATCATAATAATGACAACTCGTCTCTGGCTGTAACAGCTTCATTTTTGCGGCTGGTCGATGTATCTATCGTAGGAGGGTGGTATATCGCTGTCGGCGTCGTATGTTGGTCGAGGGAGGTAGATTATATTGACGTAGCGGACTTCGATCTCGTGGCTAGTTCAGGTACGACGTATAGGTATGTTGATACGAGGGAGTCGCTTTCAATTGTCAAGGCCGTAGTATATTAGAAGATAGAGGACAGGCCGGTCGATTATCTATGGAAGGAGGGGTCTATTTATGCCCGCTCGGCTGGTGATCAGGCTGTAGTGTTGATGCCAAGACTCTTTGCATAAATTCATCCTCACGCATACATGCTATCTAATTAAGTATCAATTAACTCGTATTCACTGTCCGCTTTGCGTAGGCCGTCCCTGTGCTGGGCGTCAACACCTAAACGTGAGATGCTGAGCCACTTCGAGCTGCTAAGCTAGGCGTCTGTTAATTGATAATAGTCTCGATCCAGCGGTAAGTGAAAGTTAATCTGTATAAGAACGGGAGACAGAGGAGTGGGGACGTAGGTCTTTCAAGTGCCGAAGAGATGTCGAACTCGCCGAAATAAGACGCGGAAGAGCGAACACCTTGCCTTTCGAACGCTCCATGTGTAATCAACATACAAAATAAGATACAAGGTTTCACAAGACGGAGCAAAGTCTAGCGCATGCAGAGCCACAAAATGGCAAGATAAGATAGATAAAGGAGATATCAATCGAGGCAGATAATACTCTGTGGACCCTCTATTTGTGCTGATCATTTGTATTGATTCTTTATGTACGCATGCCATGTGATTGTTTATCGATTCCGCTACACGCAGGTAGCTCCCCCGACATCGCTTTTCGTCCGCAATTGTTGTTGTTGATAGCGCCAGCGCTTTTTCCTGGGTATCAGCATCGCACGAACAGAATGACGCACGGATGATGATGCATTCGCCTCCGCGTAAACGATTCTCTTCCCCGAAGTGGGCCAAGCTCAGGAATAACTTAATTCGCGAATTGGCGACTATAGCAAGCTAATTTCTGTCGCGGTTAGTATTGGCAATGATATAGCGATATTGTAAGTATCTTACCTTTGTGAATCTAGCCACTATTCGCCCTACTCGAGGGGACTCCAGGATGCATACCTAACCGACCCAGACTCATCGACGAATTATAAACCAAAGTCATCGAGACTGAAGACATGAGACTCAAAAGCCTCGTCCATGGCAGAGTCTGAGACGCCATCTTCAGAGTCGAACTGATCCGAGTGGGAAAATGGTGAGACATCCTTATCCATCTCGTCGTCGCCATTGTGGCCGATACCGTGTGGAGTATTAACACTGGAAGAAGCTGATCCGTCAACATTGATGTCAATTGAGGATTGATGAAAGGCAGACCCGTTGATTTGGGTTGACGGGTAGATGCCAGCATCCACGTCATCGTACTCGCCAAAGTCAGCAAGCGCAGGAGCTGGATTGTCTTCCGGGTCGAGGTCGTCATCACTACCGAAGCCATCGCGGTGAACGGGTCTCGAGGCTTCGATGTGATGCTTACTAGCTCCAAAGTTGGTATGTCTTGCGAACTTGTTTGGCTGAAGATTCTGAAGTGGTGCGAATGCCGACGCTGAACGCTTCGCTGAATTGACGAGCAGACGTTGAGGGGGCCTACGGAGAGTTTGGAGTCAGCATGTATGTCTCTTTGAAGGGGCACTATGAGACATGACCATTACCATAGTCTCCTCCGAAATGTACGTACCTTGGGGAAATGCTGCCGCGGATGAGGGATGAGGGTGGCGCACTACCACTCTGTAGGCCCCATCCGTGCATAAGATGCCCAATTGAAGTGGCGGATTGAGGTACGCTTGGTGTTGCGAATGGGTGTAGCCGTGAATTCATCGCAACAGCCGTATTAAAAGTAAACTGGGCAGCTGGGCTGACGATAGATTGGGGTATATTTGGTTACGTAGTAAGTGGATGAGTAGTCGGAGGTTGAAGGGGTGGAGTGCTCAATGCGTGGTGGGTACGGGCGTCCGCATCCACGGAGTTCGAAGCTTCATCGTTGTCGAACACCTGTAGGGACTGATAAGCTACGTAACTCTTGATATGTTACGAAGATCCTACCTCGACCACCTCGTGCACTAGCTTAGGGCGTGGACGACAAAGGTCCCGTATGAGTTGAGGCCCAATCGTCCTCTCATCTGTCAAAGGAAGATAGTCGCCATTAGGTGACAAGTCTTTGCCGATCAGGCTGACCTGCCTAATACCAGATATCAATCTTAAGCCCTTCATACCCACTGCGTACTGCAGGCATCGGGGTTTATCCTTAGTAAGAGTGATTCCGGTGCCCAATACCAAATCAAGATCCAGGTTCAATCGCTGCAGATTTATGCAGTTGTTTGCAATCGTAAGAAACGCTGCATTAGCCCCGGTGGTCTTGAAGGTTATTGTGAGCTCGGTAATTTGTTTCAGGTATGTAGGAATCCACCCTAGGAAGTTCCGGAGAGTTGCACAATCCTCGAACACCAGGTTATACGAGTACAGAACTGGTATCGCCTCGTGGTCAGTGCGCTTGTTCACGCATATGAGAGGTAAGCGAGACGGTGCTGGAGACTTCACAACCACGGTTGTCTCTCGATGCTTATTGAAGCAAGTACGAACACCGTTCTGATGACGGTGTATGTTTGATCTGCACTTATTCTGGTATGCGCGCCACCACGTAGGCTCAAAGCTTTGATCGATGATATTGAAGTCGTCTCCAAGTTTAAAGTAGTAGCCGTATACGATCTTCCTGATTTCTGCCGGGAACGGTAGAGTTTGCCCAGTCCATTGAATGCTCGAGTCTTTGTGGAGAGAGCATACAGGAGGCCCACTACCGCTTCGATCTGTAGCGGGAAAAGTGACCACCGATTCCATCTTTTCCCAGAGTTCACAATCTTAAGAGGTAGAATGATGTTGTAAGCAGCAGAAGAGAAGATACGATCTCCAAAGGTGTCAGCAGGTGTTTCAGTAAGTACGTAACCCCTTGATCTCATTCAAAATGCCAGCTGACGAGGATTTGTAGACGAGCCACAGCTTGGAAGTAGGAGAAGACCGAAACACGATGTGTCTGAAGCGGCACTGGCGAGTATATTTCACCTGCTATCAAGGATTTGGTCGGTTTTTCCAGAGGCTCAAGCCTGCAGGTAAGATCAATAAAGGCTATGAGTCTCTTACGTTGTGGATTGTATGGTGAACGTACCTTCGAGGCGACCAAGGCGGCCAGCAGGGTCGAACGTGGCAATCAAGTCATCGAGATAGTAGTTATGTCAAGGAGACAGAGGATGTGTGGCAGAACGAAGACCATGCGAAATTGCTGAGAAGAAGGGGGTTGATTAGGGAAGAAGAAGACGAATGTGTTTGAAGTTTTAAACCCCTACAGCAGCACTAGTCTCGATCTAGCTGGTCGGTGGGGCATCATAATGATCGCAAGTTCTTACAGGGCTGCACATATCGGTGGTGTCCGTTTGTCTTGCTTCATGAGACCGGACGACCGCCCAGCGCAAGGCTGTGGCACTGGGCCACGAGAAATATTTTGAATCACAACTGGACCATCTTTCCACGTTTGTACTAGATGATATGTCTGAAGGGTTCTGCTAAGGTTGTGTAATCCATGCGTAGGATAAAAGGGGATTTTTCCTCCCAGGCTTAGATTTTCTGGGTCATCTATAGCCTTGCGCTTGGCGACGGTCCGGTCTTATCAAACAAGGACAGCCAGCCACAGCTATTACCAGCGGCCTGGTACGGCGTGTATTCCGAGAAGAATACTGCTCCCCTTGTTAAGATTAGTAATGCCGAGAAGTCTAGATTGCAACACAGTAGTGGACTATAAGAATTCTGCACCTTCGTGCCCTCGCTCTCCACCGCCAACCACCTCCACCTCTATACAGTATCTACAGACATCCTTTTGCACCTTGAAATACTCTGCGAGCTTTAAGTCTCGCCTCTGTGTCATCGGCGAAGGTCACTAATCTCCTCAAAGGAAAGTCAATCAATAAACGTTGCATAACATACCAATCCTACAACGATTTTACTGACCTGGCTTAGACCCATACGTGCCTCTCTTACACCCATAGATACCCCGAAAGGGTATTCTGGTTGTCAAAGCGGCTGGAATCATTCCGACTAAGCAACTCTTGACGGCATTTTCAAAGCTACTACATGCAAAGACCCACGCTGTCAAGAATGAGAACCGACAACTTGCTGATCTTTGCGCAGTATAGGTCATCGAGTCAGATCAACGGGACACAAAAGAGAATGCAGTCGCTTGCAGAGCGTCGCAGAGCTTCAATGCACATACCACTTGAAACCACCTCCGCATAAATGCTTGAACCTATTTCAGCACTCGCAGCAACTCACATAAACTCTTCCTCCCCTCAACCACTGGCGAAAATACCCGAAACCACTTGTCGGACATGCTCGGTAGCGGAACAAAATCCTATGCCCGCAGCCGGATCACGACCCCAGCCGTTGGTACAGCATCGCGCTTCACAGTGTTCGACATTGCCCGCACCTTGTTTCTCAAGAGGCACAGAGCCAGATCCTATCTTAGTGCACGTGGTCTTGCCAATTCCGCGGTATCAAATAGCCACGATGGAAGGAATGGCCATATTTCGGAACTCTAGCCGTTTCAGGTGGCAACAACATCCGGGGGATACGATAAATCTCGACCCCCAGAACGTGCAAAGCCACGAGTTTCAAAGCAATGGCCTGGGCGAGGACGGATAATACCAGAGACTCTTATCAGGATGGGCCAGCGGTGACGCGTTGGAGTTGACCAGTGACTGCAGTTTCAGGGCGGCCGTCTCACGCGAAGGTTCACACCTCGGGAATCATCGTGCCAGACGTCGACATCCATGAGGCTCTTTTATTAGGGCCCGAAGACTCCGAGGGGATCAACCTCGGTTACTCAGGACAAACATACGTCGATTGGCTTGGCTCAATCATACTCAGAGGCGGCACGGCACCTTCTCCGGATGCAGTGGATGAGAAATCGTTATTCTGAATAGTACGATACTCAAGAATCTCCCTATGAATATCACATGAGCTGATCCATAATGGCAGGGCTTATTTCGCAGTAGCTGCAAATCTAGGGTTCACTCGACTAGTCTCGCCTGAAGCAGAAGGATGAATATCCAGCGTCGTCCATTTTTTTAATAGAACAAGCTCTCCTATTGTGGTGTTGGTGAGGTCCACAACACAGCGCTGGCGCTACTCATATCGACTTCATGCAGGTGATCATGCGGGTGATAGGTTATGTTGGAGTTGAGGCTACCCATACCATAATCCTTCATGGCACGCAAACCTAGGTGGGCCTTTGAACTTGTTGTTTTTCAGATATACTACAGGGATGCGTACAGGCTGGGCATTCGGAGTCTTACCAAGGTCATTAGATATCCAGCCTAGGATGAATCTCATCAAGACTCAATTCCCAGTTGAGATCGCCATGCGCCTATAACGAGGAAGAGGGAAATGAATGTGTAGAAGCTGGCCGGTTGTAGGGCGTGGGGAGTTCTAGTTAGGTTGGGTGTTATGTTGAATGAAAACGAATTGCATATATATAGTATGAGTAGAGTAAAGTAGAGTACCATACCTCAATCAAACGACAGGCAGATTGAATACGGACGAATTGAAAGCACTCACATCATGGTTTTTATACCAAGGAGTTGAAATGGGTATGAGTAGAAGATTGCATATGCATCTGTCCAAGGAACTGTCGTTCTGCCTTTGTGAATGACCGACCCAATCTATCGGGCTTACTTGGATTTGATAGTCTGCGCTCTACGAGAGCTCGGTACAAAAGAAAAGCGCCAGATGCCTATGAGCGACCTTAATCACTTGTCAGTATACGAGAAAGGTTACACGGTTTTCTTTCCGAATCTTCTTTTGCAACAAAAATCCCAGTCGAGATGAACAACGACAGTAATCACAATCTAGCCGCGATACCAGAGCCACGGCCTTGATACGCAACACAGATTGATATTCAATGTATGTGATAGTATTTGCGTCCTATGTCCAAAAACTCTCATACAAATCATCCATGTATCCATGTATACAGATTCAGATGGTACTATTCTTCCCCACCAACGCCAGCAATGTATCTTTCCCTAGATCCAAGATATGGATAAAGGTCCTTGTAGTCTACGTGTACGTTCGTGCACTTCCCTTTGACCACGACAAAAATCAGCTATAGTCCCGTCTCTTCCACCGTAACAACTTTTGACATACATGTTTGATAATTTTTCTGACGTGAAGATTCGGATCAAGGCGTCATGCTGCCACTTTTAGCAAAGGTTGAGCCGAGCCTTCAGAGGTCTTGCATTCATGCCATCTCCACGAATTCGGGACCTGAGGAGTGTGCGCTGGAAAGGATGGGTAGGGAGAGATAGCGGGGTGTGGTATGCCAAGATGAGATGAGGTGGCGGATTTGCTATCGGCGTGTCAAGAAGACATAACCAGCCCATCGTAAGTCTCCAGGCTACAGCCAGGTTGTACGGGTCTTGATGCAGTAGACCGGCTGCTCTGAGGGCGGGCCGGAAGCAAGTCGGATGGACTGCCCGTCTTTGCCCAATGTAGTCCAAGCTCTTTCTATCACCCCTTGCATCGGCGCGGCAAAGAGGCGCGACGTGCAAATCCCACATGCTAGAGGTCCACGACGCGTCTACCAACGTAGTATGCCCTCCTCCTCAACCCCCACTAGTACCCAACCCACTCCCATATGTCCCCGCACCCCTCTCGCCACTCTGAGTCCCGAATCTCGTATAAACCGGTTCCACCTTCTCCTGCACCCCCTTCCAATACCCATCCATCTGCCACCTCACCCTCTCCAAATACGGTTTCAAATCATCCGGCGCACTCCACCACTTCTCATGCAAACTCTTCGCCCCCTTCTCATAATCACTATAACTCGGGAAACCCGACACACCCCACTTATAATCCAAACCAGACCAGGGCATATTTCCGCCGTTGCGGTGGATGTAGTTCAGGAGGCATTCTTCGGGGTAGTAAGTACCGAATCTATTTTCGATGTGGAGGACGCGTTTGTAGTATTCAAAAAGGTCCGTTGCGGGGCGCATGACCCAGAAGCCACCGTTGACCCAGTGCCCGCCGAGATTTTCGTCGTCTTTGGTGGGGGGGTATGCGTGGCCTTGTCTTAGGGAGGGCGTGCCAGCGAAGACGTAAGTTTTGGGCTGTTCGCCCTCGTCGAGTTTGTAAGCGTCCGTGACGTTGCGTTTGAGGTGGAGCTGGAGATTCCGCCTCACTATTGCGGCAGGGTCATTGAAGATGCCATCAAGGGGTGCGGTAATGATAGTGTCGACATCGAGGAACATGACGCGGTCGAATTGGGTCCAGGAGGCTATGCGGAGTTTAGTCATTACTTCTGAGTAGCGGTGTTCGGTGTTGATCCAGTCTGCGGTGAGCCGTTCGACTTCGATGATGTCGGCGCCGTCTTGGACGAGACGGTTGCGTTTGGATTGCGGGACGTCGCGGGTGACGGCTATGACGAAAGGGATTTCTGAGCGGGTGCGGGTTTTGGGGTCGTGGAGGAGTTGGTAGGCGAGGATGCGGGCGCCAACGAAGTAGACATCGTCGTCGTCGGGTTTGTTGTTGTCGACGGTTGTAGAGGAGAGGAAGGTCACGTATGCGTATTTCGGTTTTTCTGGCTCCGGGGCCTTTGAGGGTCGGATGTCGGCGGAGGGAGAGGGGAAGGATGCGTCTGCTGTGAGGTTCTCGGATTCCTCTGATGTTGTGGTAGCTGTGGTGGGTGGTCTGGAGGGTGATTTGGGATTGGCAATTAAGGATACGTAGTAATAGCGTTGGAACAGAAAAATGATCAGAAAAGCCAATGCGACAATGACTCGCTGCCTGGTAGCGTACATCAAGCATGTCGACATCCCAATGGACAGATTGTGTATGTGAGAAGCAAAAGCAATATGAGTACACAGTAGTAGGTGTGTATAAAGAAGGAGACAATAGAGGTTGTCTGCAGTGGTTTGCGGCGTCAGAACTTATTTAGACCCTGTGCCCCTGCTGGGGCTGGGGTTAGGCGTCCAACTTCTATGGGGCTTTCCAACAAAGGTAATAGAATACTTTTTGTTACTGCTGACTGTGCTCAACGGGGCTTTGTTTGAAGTCAGACTTTGTTGGAAGTCTTTGACCTAAGAATCTTCATGCTGAGCCTCATAATACAAGCAACATTCTACTGTGATACAACGTCTGCACATTACTGAAACATGGCATTTTCAACTGTAACGTAGCGCACTGGGAGTTCCCGGCTTGGGACAAGCGGAAGCGAATAGTTGGCGCCTGGGGTGATGACTAATCTTCTTTCGGCCGAAGTGCTCACGGGCCGTGTTTCAAAGCCGAAGTAAGATTCGATGCCGCAATCTTCAATCACGAAAAAAAAAAAAGCTCTTTCAATCAATTCACAAAACCCGCCAAAGAAATGATTGATGATGGTAGTCCTGTGGAAATTTTGATCAACGTTGTAATCTGGTATGTTCTTGTTCTTGCATTCACAGATTAAAGGAACAAAGGAAAGGTTTCTATAAAGTAGTTAATAGGGTAGAAAATAGATGTTGGTGGTCCCAGTTGCGAGAACAAACCGACAAAGAGACAAATTTGGGGGGCTTGCAACGTCACACATCCGTTCGGGAGAAGACATGCCAAAAAAAACGTCTGGTCACCTCTGACGAAGGAATTGTAGTACTTATGCATGCTGAGGATGCGCGAGAGATGCATCCTTTGAGATTCCGTTAGGATCCGCTGTGCTGACTTCGAACACCTGAGGGCTTCTGTTAGCTTACCGTATCACCTTTAGAAAATTCATTTCGTTATTCGGCAAATTCACTTCGCAGAGAGAAGTTCGACATTTGTTATGGACGAAATAGAGCCGCGATAAACAATTGTTGGCAAGTTTCAAGTCTCCTTTCTTGTAATTCTGAACAAAGTGCCTAGTGCAGAGGTAGGAGTAAGTAGATTTTATCACAAATAATCTCGCTTTTGATTAAGTTGTTGAAGATCGGCGCGTAAAGTGTCCCTTGCATCTACATTCCAGATCTTCGCTTCCGAACCGAGAACCTCTCACTTGCCTTTCTGGGGGAACCCTCGGTCTGTACTCCTCATTTCACGCTCCAGGCTGATGAGGCTTCTTTTAATAGACAAACTGTTCGTGAGTCCCTTCAATGGACAAAGTATGAAGGTCTTGGTTGGACTCTACTCGCAAAATGAAAGCATTGTCAAATTCATTCATAAAGTACCAACAAACGGTAGCTTGTCTCGCATACTACACCAAAGCCAAACAGTCGTCCAGATTAGGAACCAACCCGACCGTCCATAGACTGAACCACTATTTTCAAATTTCGTTTAGAGTAATAAGGTGGTACCTTTTATCCTCCAGCGGCACTCCTAGAGCTAGTACTGTAGCTAATACTAGGTTATCCGGATCAACCCTTCCTACTTATCTCTATACCCTAGTACTATTCTATAGTAGTAGGAATTAGAGACGCGAGGAGTAAACAAATAAACTAATCTATTAAATTTAATTAAAAATAAAATATTACGACCGTCGTGTTTTTATATATTTATATATATTGTTATCGCTAGCTCTACCCCTCCCTCTCTTTTTCTCTCCCTATTAACGTTATTACTACCCACGTTACTACCGCTATAAAGTCCTCTTTTAAATTTAATAACGTCGTTATCGCCCCCGTTACTATCGCCGCGGATTACGCCCGGTTAATAAAACGCCCCCGTTAAGATAAAAAACCTCTATTTATTATTCTTTAAATACTTAATTATATCGCCGCCTAGCGATAATATCTTTTTATCTCTACTACCGAGCTAATCGAGTAGAGCCGAGCGGAATATTAAAGGCGACGACGACGTGACCTAATAAAAGGGTAAAGAGTAAGGATAATAAAAAAATAGAAAGAGTTACTCTTTAATTATTTAAACTATTTAATTATCTAGCCCTATAGAGTTACTAATATATACTTTTTTTCTATACTAGAAATCGACTTTCTAATTATAAATACTATTATTAATATTATCTTTAAATCTTAATTATAATATTTATAAAATTCTTCCTCTCTTTTTACTCCCTCCCTTTTTTATTATTAATCGCTTATATTACTAGCGACTCTATAAACGGTTTTATTAATAACTCTATTAATAACCCTACTAGCGACTCTATTAATAATTCCGATAATAATTTTAACTATAATTTTAAAATATTTAGAGATTAATATATAAATCTAGTTTATAATATTAGAAAAGTATAATTAAGACTCTTTTAAAGACTAAAGTTATAATTAATTATAAAATCCTAAAATCTATTTTAATAAACTATATTAATAAAGTTATTTTAATAATAATTCGATATTAATATTAATAATACCTAGGCCCCGAGGAAAAGATTATTCTAATTAAATAAATTATATATTTATAAATTTAGGGCTAGCCCGTATATATCGAGTAAATATATTATATAATTATTACGGGGTAGACTTTAATAGGAGTATTATTATAAATATTTATTAAAATAACGGGCTAAGCCCTACCGCTAGCTTTATCGGGACTAGAGTAATATTAGAATTCTAATATATTAAAACTAAATCCTCTATAGAATAATTAATATCTTTTATATTATATATTATTATATTAACCTCGTATTAAATAATAGTAATAGTAGTATTAATATAGAATTATACTTCTTCTATATTAATAAGAACGATTATATTAATTATAAATAGTAAATAATTTTTAAAAATGGTTAATATACTCTCTATTAATTACTATATTCAAAATAATTTACTCCGTGTCGATAACGAGTTTTATCTACGTTATATTTATTTAATATTTCCGTATTATATTTTACTACCTTAAATAAGTATTTCTAAACTCTTTATTAAATTATTAAAATAACTTATTCAATACCCTTTTCATTTAGGGTATTTATAATAAATATTAAATTAAATATTTAGAACGTCCCTTTATTTATTTCTCTTTTATTAATATAGTTAATTATTTTAATAAATTATTTATTAAGTAAACGTCTAACCTAATAAATATATTATTAATTATATCTTTTATACTTCCGCTATAGAAAAAGAATACTAAAATATTAGTTTTTTAATACTACTCTTATTATTCGCCTAGTATTACTACTTTTAGTATTTATTATTAATTATTACTTTAATTATTACTTTAAAAGAAGTTTAGTTAAGTTTTATTATAATTAATTTTACTTTTTATTTATAAGAATTTTTACTATTAAGTAAATATATTTTAAAATAAATAAAAGTTACTTTTAATATTAAATAAATAGTTATTTAAATAATTCTATAATTTTCTTATCCTCTTATTAAAGTACTTTTTTAGTATTTATTAAAGAGGGCCCGGAAAGCGAAGTAATTTAATAATAATCTTTCGGAGTATATTAAATTTAAATAATTTATTATATGATTATTTTAGGTTATAAATAAAATATTTATAATATTATTTATTAATACCTTACGAAGGGATATTAAAGAGTTATATTAATATTTATAAAAAAAGTAATCTTTAAAGAATAAATTTAAAAATAAAGAAATTATAACTCCTCCCGAGCCCGAGTAATTTATTATAAATTCCGAATAAATAATATAATTTATAAAATTACTAGAGATTTAGATTTTTATTATTAAATTAATAATTAAAATAAAAGAAGACCCGGTAGGACCTTAAGGCCCATTAAAAATAAATAATTTAATTAATTAAAATAGTACTAGTTCTAGAGTAAACGCCTAAAATAAATTAAAATTTAAAGAGATTAAATTCTTCGACCTTAAAGGCGATAAGAAGAATAATTTATTTATTTTAAAAAAGTATATTATATATAAAAACGTTTTCGATTTTAAGGATCGCGTTAACGATATAATTAAATAATATAACGAAGATGAAGTATAAAAACTTCTATTTTTATATTTTAAAGAAATAATTCTTAAATAGTTCTTAAATAAACTAAATATTAATATTAAAGTATTAATATATACTTTCACTAACCCTAAATAAATAAATTATTTTATTAAACGATTTAAAATAAAGACGCTAGAAGTTATATATAAATTTCGTTTTAATAAATATAAATTTATTTAAGTATATACTAGTAAAATATTTAAATAATATATAAATAAAATATTTAATTTCACTAGAGCCGCCGATATTCCTAGTATATATTAATAAATATTTATAATCTACGACTATATTAACTTTAATTTCAAGTCTTTTATTAATTTATTTAAGCCTAGTATCCTATTAGATAAATTCTTTAATTTATTTAATATTAAGGAAGAAGCCTAGTTAAGAATAATACGAAATAATAAAATAACTAGGCCTCTACTATCTCCTAAATTAAAGAGTTTACAATAAAATTAATAGAATTAATAATTTAACTAGTTCCGGTTATAATAAAACTAGTTATTTTAAATTACTTTTTATTAATTTATTAATCCGGTTTATTAGAATATATTAAATATTCTTTAAATATAGTAATAACTTTATTAAATTTAACCTCTACTTATTTAGTTATAAATTATTAATAATAATATTAAAAATATATATTTTTTTTCTTAGAAACGGGAATCGTCCTAACTTTTAACTATATTAAAAAAACCGCGGGCCTATAACCGGTAGTTATAATTTTAATTATTTCGGGTAATAATAAATACTATTTAAATATATAATTATTTACTATAAAATTAAAATATAAAAGAATTATTCTTAAAAAGATAATACTATAGAATTATAAATAAAAGAGTAATTTATATTTAATATTAATTACGTTAATAAATAGAGTTAAGATTAGTAGTAAAATAATTATTATAATAAATAAAACGAAATAACCGGTTATTAAACGATTATTATCGATATATTTAAATAAATCAAGTACTATATATATAAAGAGTCGTTCTTTTCTAAAAATATATTATATATATATTTTAGAAATTGAAATTTAGATAGGAACCCTATTAAAACCTCCTACCCTAAATATTTAATTATAAATATTATTTAGAAGAATAAATAACCTTTAATAATAAACGAGAATATAGAAATTTATTATTAAATTAAAACGAATAACGAATTACTAAAATAGAAGTTTATTATTAAATTAAATTATAACTCTTCTAAAAATATAGAAATAGGATAAACGTTTAGGAAATATTAATATACCGGTATTCGGATCGGCCTAGACCCTAGAATTAAAATAAAAAAGAGTTATAAAGATACTAGTTATAAAATAACTATTATTAATTATAAATTTATAATATATTTCTTTCTAAAAACTAGAATCCGTACTATAATAACCCTACTCTAAATTACTAGTATTAGTATTAATTATTATATTATTTTTAAATATATTATTACCTCTTTATACTTCCCCGGGAAAAATAAGAGTAGTAATAAAATAATAACCGAAACTACCCTTAAGGAAGTCTATATTATAGATAATTTTAAAATAAATATATTTATTAATATAGACGTTATGACCCCTAAAGGGATAGATATACTAGTATCTCGGTAAATAATCTATATTAATAACTACGATATAAAGTACTCTATTAATATTTATTTAAAAAATATAAATATAAACCGGCCGGTATATATTACGAAAATAAAAATTATCCCTTTATAAATTATAATAATTATCGAAGTCTATAAACTTGATTTACTAGTACGAGATTACTTTTTTAAACTAGTAGATATTAACCTATATCTCTTTACCGGAATCGTTAATAATAAAATAAAATTAATACTTATAAAGAATAAAACGGATAAATATATTAAAATCTCTAGAAATATAAAACTAGGCTAAATAATCGAGGTTTAATTTAATAACTACTATAATATTATTATAAACGATAACGACGTTCGGGAGCTCGCTATATAAAAGCCTCTATAAAAGTATAAAGAAACTTTTATTAAAAATACTTTTAATAATATATTTATTACTAGTACTAGTTTATTACTTCTTAAATAATCTTTAGAGGGTAAAGATATAAAGAATCTAATTAATTCTTAATCTTTTATTTTATTAATAAAGATAATTATTTCGGTAAAGAATAATATCCTTTTAAATAATATTACTATTTATAGTAAATAACCGGAGTTAATAAAGGTTATTAATTAATTCTTTATATTTTAAATAGAAGAAAGCTTTATTAATATTCTAGAAAATAAATAAATATATATATTATTTCGCGCCGACTAGGAAGATAAAGTATTTAAAATAATATATATTTATCCTATAAATAACGAGAGCCGGAAGATTATTAACGAAACTTTTAATAAACTATATATTTAGGGACGATTTAAATAAATAATATAAACTATTTTATTTAATTTCTTAATCTTCGTTATTTAAATTATAAAATTAGACGGTATTAAAAAGAGTCGTACTATTATTAATATTCGAGGTTTAAATACTATAATTATAATAGACGTTTATTATTTATTTCTATAAAATAATATAATTAACGCCGTTAAAGGTTATTATTAAATTATTATTATTAACACCGTTAATTTCTTTTATTAATAGTATATATACTTTAAAGATAAATATAAATTCACCGTTATATTATACCGCGGTCAAGAGACTTTTAATATTATAGTAATAAGATTTAAAAACTCGCCTATATATATATAATAATAAATAGACTAGATTTTATATATTTATAAAATATTCGCCCGAGTATATATCGATAATATTATAATATTCTCTTAGACCCTCGAGGATTATATTTAATATTTATATATTATATTTTCTTTATTCGTTAAATTTAATATTTTAATTAACTCTAAAAAAGCGTTTATCGGTTATTTATTAATTATATTATTTAGTTAGAAAATTAACTCGTTCGGGCTATTAACTTCTAAAGAAAAATTTATAATTATTAAATAATTAGTTTTTTCTTAAACGCTAGTAGTATTTAAAACGTACCTAGGAATAACTAGTTAATTAAAAAATTATATTAAAGATTATATTACTTTAGTTAAATCTTTATAAAATAAAAAAACCGCGTTATTAAATAAAATACCCCCTATAGGCGTTTAGCGATAAAAATATATTAAAAAAACTAGTTTTAAATTACTTTCCCTATAGGAGATCCGTTTATTTAAAATTATTTAAAATACCCTTTCTAAACCTTCTTTTCTATACTACTTCGACGATAAAAAGAAACTATTTATTAATTTTAATATTAATAAGAAATTCGGTTACGGGGCTATAATTTATTATATTATAAAGAAATTAAAAAATCTTTATCTTAATTAGAAGTAAATTTAGTTTATTTTTTTCCTTAACCGACTCTTTAAAGATATAGAAATATACTATTAATTTATTAAAATAGAAATAATAGAAATAATATAAATATTTATTAAAATTAAATATATAATCGAATTAACCCCGAAGATAATTATTTATATTAATTATAAAGTTACGTTTAATATAATTAAATAAATAAATATAACTACTTTATTTATAATAAAGATTAATTTATATATTATACGAGCTTTAAATTATATTTAATATTTTTAAAATATAAAGATCCGTTATAAATTTAATATTAAATATATAGTATTAGATACTTTATCCTAACTATATTAAAAGAATATATCGGTAAAGCGGTGAGTTCGTATTCTACCGAAAAAAACGGAAAAAATATTTAGATCTATTTAGTTTATATATTAACCCTAGAGATCGATTTAATACCTATTTTCGTCTAAAGTATTTAAATATATATTTAATATCTCGATTTATTTTAAATAAATTTAAATAAATAGGAATAAACTAGTCTAAATAGTACTAGTAGATAATTAAATATATATAATTATAAGTGAATTATATAGTCTATAATACCGCGCTAGTTTAGGGGGTATTATACGCGTATATAATTTTTATAAATTAATATAATTTAAAATTTAAATTAAATTAGTATAGTTATAATACTTTATATAACTTTAGCGAGCTACCCGGCGTTAGTAGAAAATCACGAATTTAAAATCTTAAATCCGAAGTTACTATTTTTAGGTTTTTTATTAAAAAAAAAAAAAAAAAAAATTTTAATTTTTAAATATTATTTTTTCGTTATTTTCCGCCTAAAGCCGGTAAAATATATATTTAATACCTCGACTCTTCTCGTATAATCTCCCGCTTTATTAATATATAATTAAAGACTTTTTAGAAGGCGAGTTAAATATACTTTAAATATATATATATAAAATTTATATATTAATAGAAATAAATATATAGTTTAAATAAAAATTATTTTAAAGGTATTAGAATAACGACTTTTAAATTAAAATAAATTATATATTTAATTATAATATAGAAACCGGCGAGGATATCGTAGATTTTTTATTTTTAAAAGGGGGTAACGGCTTAATATAATATATTAATAATTTAATTATTAATTATATATATATATTAAAGTATTTATATATACCTTCTTTATATATTAAAACTTTATTTAATATTATATATTCTAACTTATATATAGGAAGATATAAATATTATAAAATAATAATTAAATATTAATATATATATAAACTAAATAAGAAACTAGGGGAGTATTTATAATATTATTTATAATATTAATTATTCGGTACTCCTAGGTATAAATTTTATAAAGTATTATAATTTATTTTTATACCGCCCTCTTTTTTTTATATAATTTTTATTAATTTTATCCTAGCCTTACCCCTTTCGTAGAAAGGATTCGATAATATTATAATTATTATATATAAATTTTCCCGAAAAGTAACCGCGATTCTAGGAAAATTAATATAGAAAGTAGAGTAATAAATAAATATACTTTTACGTCGTTTATATTTAATAAATTAAAGTATTCCGAAGGTTATTCTTTTTAATCTCGATTATAAATTTATAAATACCCTATAGAAGGCTTTATTTAATAAATTTAAAATAAATTTAATATTCTCTACTATTTATTATTTATAAACGGATAAATTAAATAAATGTATAAATTAGATTATTAAAATTAAATTATAATTTTAAATTATTATTTTATAAAATTTTAAAACCTAGGAAGAGATACTACCTTTTATAATTATATAATATAATAATACGTTTTTTTAATTTATTAATTATACTTTAAATAAAGTAATTTTCGGTTTTATTATTAATAACGCGTTAAATCTAGGAAATTAAAAGAATAATATTTTATTAAAGGAGCTAGTACGTATTTAAATTTCGGATATAATTACTTTTATTTAAATATACGATAAAGAGTATTATAATTATATTTATTACCTTTAATATTTCTATAAAAGGGACTAGGCTTTATTATATTTATATAAAAATTATAATATTCTAATAAATAAATTTACTAGTCGTAAATATAATTAATAAATAACTAGTTTATTTAAAGTTCTTAACTATATCGGTAGGCTCGTATACTATTTTAATATTCCAAGAAATTAAAAAATCTATAATATATTTTTAATAATATAATTAGAGTAATACCTACTACCGGATTAAAACTCTTTTAAATATCTATAATTTATTAACTTTAAAGTAGTAAAAACCGAGCGAGATAATTTAAAATTAGAATAAAAATTAAAGTATATCCTTAATAACCGCGTTATTAAAAAGGGGAAGGATTATATTACCGAATACTTTTTATCTTAAAAAGACTAGAGATCTATATAAAACCGTTAAATAAATATTAAAAATATTTTCGCGGACGAATTTATTAAAGAATATAAATAATAAGTTAAATACTAAACTAAATTCTTCTTTTAAGGTCGATAACTCTAAAAGTATAATTATATTTTCTTTTTATATTATCGCCCTTTACCTACTTTTACTAGGAAATAATTATTATATTAAATCCATTTATCGAGCTCTATTTAGAGTACGGGTATTATAATAATATTAAAGAGATATTATACCGAGAACCGGTAAAACTACTTTTTAATAATTTTAAATTATTCGCCTAGTCGTACGTAGAGCTATATAACCCGAATATCTTAATAATATATTATTTATATATTTTTTTATATAGATTTAAATATATACCTCTCGTTATCGTTATTTCTTAATTAAATAGTATATTTATAAAGGAAAGAGTTTCGAATAATATATTAATTATATAATTATTTAGTTGAATCGGGACTAGCTCCGCGCTAAAATAGTTTTAATTTTAAAAGTATTATTAAATAACTTTCCTTAACTAGTTAAATTTATATTAAGACTTTATTTTTCTAATATATATTTAAAGCCCTAATTCTTTAGTATTAATACTTTTATAATATTATATATATATACCTCTATTTTATTAATATTATAGTTTTTATTATTAATTATTTATATTATTTTTATACCCCTTTATCGCTTTACCTCGCTATCGCGATTTTAAAGATTTTACGGCTCTACGTTAAATTTTAAAACTCTATAGACCTACCTATAATCGGTCGATAATTTAGAATATATATTTTTTATTTATTTACTTTTATATATAAATGTTATTTATATTAAAGTTTACGATACCCTATATAAATATATTAACGAGGGCGTTAACTTTTCTTTTTAAAAAAGACGATTTATTACGGGGTAGACTTTAATAAAAATATTATTATAAATATTTATTAAAACGGCGGGTTAAATCCTACCGTTAACTTTATCGGAACTAGAGTAATACTAGAATTCTAATATATTAAAATTAAATTCTTTATAGAATAATTAATATCTTTTATATTATATATTATTATATTAACCTTGTATTAATAATAGAAGATTTATTTAAAATAAAAAGTGATCCTATACTTTTAAAAATTAATTAAATATAAAAATTCCTTAAATACTATAAAGAACTAAGAATAAAATATATATTATTATTTAATAAAGAGCGTGCGCTAGTTTAGGACCTCTATATTCTAACGAATTAATTTTAATTCTACTAACGAATCAAGATTAAATTTAATATTTAAGATTCGGATATATATAATATAAATAAAAAGAGTTTCCTATAAAGTATTATTATTAAATTTAAAGTTATACTCTCTAAATATAAAGTTAATAAATATATAATTTATTATAATAATAAGGAATAGATTACTTTTATTAAAATTATCTTTTTTATTAATAAATATTTTCGTTTATAAATTATCTTTAAGATTTAATTTTAATAAAAGATTTAAGTAGATATTTATCTTAAAGACTATTTTATTTATAATAAAAATAAATAAACGAATAACGAAATTATTCTCTATTATTTCTAAATATATTTCGATCTAAAGACTACTATCAGCTAGAAAAAAAAGTAACGGATATTTATATTTAACGGGTAGACTTCGTATATTAATATTAAAACTATTAAATATTATATTAATAAAAAAATCATTCTTTTATACCTACTTATATATATAACTTACTTTTTATAATTATTAGATATTAGTATTTTTGCCCTACTATTAATTATTTATAAAAAATATATTTATTATATTACTCGCCTAGGCGCTAATTATATAATTAATAAAATCGATTTTTTAAAGATACTACGACTTATATATTATAATACGATTACTTTTATTTATATTTTAAAAGTATAGTAAATAGTAGGTTTATCGTTATATAATTTTTAATTAATTTTATAAAAATTCCCTCTACCGCTAGAAAAAGCTTTATAAATAATTAAATACTATTAAATTATAATTCGCCCGATTATATTACTAGAAATAATAATTAGGTATAAAGACCTTAACGGTGTTTATAAAGTAATTATAATATTAAATAATATATTATAAATTTAATATTTTTTAGAAAAAGTATTTAATAGATAAAATATTTAAATAATTATCTAAAAAGTATATAAATCTATAATTATAATAATAATAGAGTATATTATTTAAGAAAATATAAATATTAATTTATTAATTTACGTATAAAGAAAAGAAGGGAAAAAATATTAATATAAAAATAATATTAATTTAGTTTAAATAATAAACTAAAAGACCTTTAATAAATAATAAAAAATAAACGATTAAGATATTAAATAAAATCGACTAAAATATATTTATTTTAATATATTTAACTATTAATAAAAAAAGAAGTTAAAAGTAAATATTTTAATAAAATATATTTTAGTTATATTAATAAAACGTGTTTTAACTCTAGTTATATTAATAAAATATATTTATAAACGACTATTTATAATATTACGAGTAAGGATATTTATTTAAAATTTAGAGAATAATTTATAATCGCGCTACGCTAGGGAGTAATAATAAAAGTAGTAATAATATAAAATTAAAAATTTATATAAGTAATAATAATAAATAAAGGGCCTAAATAAATAGGAATTAAAAAAGAGGGAATATACTCGGTAATTTAATTAATTTATTAAATAACTAGTAATCTAAATAGGGTAAAAGTAATCGATTTTTATAATAATAAAAAAAAGTATACGCTAGTAACCCTATAAAGTTGGACGGTTAAATAGTTTAAATAATTAAAGAGTAACCCCTTCTAAATAAAAGTAGACCGATAATAAAGTAAATTAATAGTAAAGTAAATAATTATAGCGTTAGGCCTAGGATTAAGCGACGGCTATATATAAATAATAACGAAAATAATATTCTAGAGCCCCTATTTTATCTTACTTTTAACTTTCAATTGAACTTTTACCCTATAGCGGATTTACCCCATAACGACGCGTAAACCCTTATGTCGACGCGCATACTCCATAGCAACGGATCTCCGGCTATTACTATAGGCGACACGTATTAATTTCGGGAGATGCCTAGCCTGGGGCCATGCAGGAAGCTACTGCACACCCCTTGATAGTGCCGCTGGAGGATAAAAGCGTCCAATAAGGTTGGGTATGCGATACATCATCACTGAGCCATGGGGAAAGTTATGCGAGTTGTTCTCACAAATTGACAGCGACAAGCTATGTAGCAGATGGTATCAAAGCAGAAGCAAGGACTTTGAGACTTGTGTTCAGAAGATGCTGGGCACCCAGGCGCTGCAGGACACTGACTAGCAGGTCTTTAATATGGCTGCGGTGAAGTCAAGTAATGTCGCTTTATGAATCATCTAGAAAGGGTTTTGAAGTAGCATCTCAATTGACAAGGATTTCTCCTGGATCGAATTGAAGTATTGGTTGTTCAGCTGTAGCGTAGAGGCATTGACCGCGCTTCGCCTGATCAGCGGGGAAGACGAGCTATATGGCAAGAACAGCCTCAATAAGTTGAATCTCAAGTACGCAGATAACCATTTTGAGGTCCTTACCTACATATCGTACTTTTGTTTGTGGAATAAAAATTAGCCCTAGGAGAATTTTGATGTGGGGCCGGGACAGCCCGGGGGCTTCACCTAGGCGCTTGACCCCCAGTAAGACTCATCATCCCCTCAACCTACCTTGTTACCCAACATTCAACGCTTCTCACACTCATCACAACCAACTTTTCCGTACGCTTGACTCTTCAAGAAAGCACAATCAGCAACTCTCGCAATCCATTCTGCTACGGACTCATCCTTTGGTGAGATCTTCTTAAACACACCTTAGTCTCCGCTTCTTTGCAGCTTTCTTCATACTTGGACTGTTGACCAGCATTTGGTCTGCTCTCTATCAGTCGTGACCACGACGGGGGTGGAGTACAGGCCTTTTGCCGAACTCGGTGACGAGCTCTGCAACGCCTGCGCAGATGGTAACCTTGAAGCCATTCTGAAACGCCTGACTCGCCTCCAAGCTTCGGACTCGTCGTACAGCCCGCCCTGGCAAGCTCTCCTACAAATGGCCGCTCTTAAAGACCAGGCGAGCATTGCTAAGTTCTCTCTTGATCATGGCGCCAAAGTCAACAGATTCGTCATGACAGCCATCGTCAGCTACCGCTCAAGACAAACATACACCCACCTTCTCGACAACTCCGTCATCAGCGTCAACCATATCGTCCCCTGGGCCGGCGACATTCTCTCCCAAGTCGTCTACGATGACGACTACAACTGGACTAAGCTTTGCTTAGACAAAGGCGCGGATCCGAACAAGTACAAAACGGAGGATCACAAGTCTGTCCTGGCAGTGGCTGCGGGGGAGGCGTCGGTCAAAGTTGTGGAGCTACTGCTACGCTATGGCGCCATTATGAGGAATTCTGGGGCGATTGTGATAGCGGCGGAAGAAGGCAGATTGGAGATGGTGGAATACTTGCTCGAGAAGGGTGCTAGTATCAATGAGATTGGTATTGCGTGGCCGGGATACGATCCGGGAATCGATCAGCACAGGAAGGATATGGGTAGCGCGTTGCATAAAGCTGTGATTGGAGGGCATGAGGCCGTTGTGCGCTTCTTGATTGACAACGAGGCAGAATTACATTTGGAGGATCCGATGAGAAGGACGCCGTTAATGTTGGCGCAGGCAAAGCAAGACAGCAAGATGGTGAAGCTGCTAGAAGAGCATGGTGCTTGGAGGTGAGGGCTGCTTGTAGATATTCGAAACAAATGGATGGTTATTCGTATGCTTGCGCACCTGCAACTTTGGTATGGGGTTCTACAACGGGCTTGCCCTTAGAGTTATTACCCTGCTCATCAACTGTTCGAATATTACTTCTAATCCTACAGTCAGAGTCTAGGGGCACTCAGACGCTCTATGATTGTGATTTTACCGTTATTGGCCTTTCAAATGAGATGTCTCATGCTCCGTTTGTACGAAGATCCAGTTGTTCCAGTGAGTACAGCTATAAATTTTGGTAAGTTTTACAGTGCATGAGATGTTATCATCAAATGGGCCCACTGGGCAGCTCGTAGACATGGACGATGGTCGATTTCATGGGTAAGATACCATACCTTTGGTACTGAAAAAGTGAGCAACTCAAATATATACTACTATTTGTGTAGAGACTAGCTCCACTTTAGATGTGCCTGTTGCGACGACCTGTTGGATAGCTTACCAGACATGCATTACAATTGCAACAGAGATAGGCTACGAACATACTATCTTCGGTTCCTTCCTTGAGTAGCTTACCATACATGTATTGCCATTTGGACAAAGAGGAACTCCAAGGCTGGCGAAAAGCGCTGCTAACAAGGATCACCGGAATTAGCAGAACCTATGTCCGGGGATGTTTACGCCAAGACCCGAGGTGCCCAGCTTTGCGCTCATCTTCCTTCTTGTCGCAATCTTACTATACGGGCGCAGTCTCGCTACTCATAGCTCGTCTATCGTGATGTTTCCCTACCTGCGCTAGTTCAAGATGTCGCAGCGAAAGTCCCGCCCTCCTTCTGACGATGACGATTCCTCAGGCCCCCCGCGTCCCACGTGTGCCCCAACAGAGAGGCCGCCACTCAGATGAGGAACCCCAATCCCCCCAAAAGCGCAGACGGCGCTCACGATATGGATCCTCAAGAGGCTATGATATGGAGCGAGAGAAGCCGTCCTCGAGGGTTGACCTGCTGCTAAGCGTGTTTCATGGCGCCCCGTCGCACAGTTGGCGTACGGCTCCTTTTACCTTCGATCGGAGGAGGACGGATGATAGAGAGGTCTGGGAAGTTCTGAGAAATACATACCGAGATGATTTGTAGAAGTGGTGGAGGAGAGTCTTCCTGTTGAAGAAGTTGAAGAAAATGACACCGGTTGAGGTACAAAGCCCTTCGAATCGCGTTGTTGCGCGCATCGTTGGATACGAGATCGGGCAATGAGTCCCGTACTGTTTGGTAGTGGTGAGGTCGGGTTGTGAACGCCCAATGCGCGATATATCATTGGTAAAGCACCCACTGACAACCCCCGGCGTTCTAGTACACACCCAACTGAGTACCCATATCAAAAATCGAGAAGGATATGCCGAACCCTCATTCCTTCATGCATGCTCTTCACCACCTAGATCGACTCGTGTCCGAGCACGTATGGGTCGACTGGTTCGTACAATTCAAAGCCGAGAACCCACGCAAGACGGTTGGACTCGAATTCTAGGAAGGGCTGTGGGCAGAGAAATTAGCCATCATCGCGATCCTCATCACTATCGCTATCATTATTGTTTCGATTGCCTGGCGGGTCAATGGTAGTGATCTACAGACCGTTTTCACCGTCATGGATTTTGTGCTTACTGGTGCTGCTGGTGAGTGATTAATCAAGGGTGTACTGTGGGTGAAGGCTAACAGGATATCTAGCCGAAATCGCGTTGGTGGCACTTTACTACCAAGTGACCCTTTCTAATTGATGACATGCTGCGGTCGTTTGTGAAACGCCCAGTGAGGTTGAGGACATTGCCTTGGGTGAAAGCTGGTTGAGCGGATATGATGGGCTGCTTGGACGTGAAGTTGGTAATGAGGACGTGAGTGTTGCGTGTTGCGAATACATGATACCAGTTTCGTAGTAAAAATATCCTTTTCTTCCAGGAATGCTGCTTGCAACGATTCGTTGGTTTCGCGATGAAATTGCAAAACGACTGATTGACAAAGGACTTTGCTCCCTCAGATCATGCCTCAACAAGTCTATCAACTCAGCACCAATGACTACCCGTGCTAAGAAACCCTACTACCGCTTTAGGTTGACTCCGAGACAAAGGACCACTTACAGTCGGATTCTTTGTCTCGCCACCCTTCTTCACCCATGAATGAGCAGATCGTTTGTGACTCGGATTCAATTCACCACAAACCTCGATCGTCTCCATTGGACGCAGACAATAAATACAATCATCTCTCTACACCCCTCGAGCCAGAAAAACCAAAAGTTCCCTCCACCTCAAGTCAATCGCAACACAAATATTTCTACAAACACCAACCGCCATCGTCAACCACCAGACTCATACAAATACACAAAATGCGTCTTTTCTCCATGATGATCCTACTAGGCTTAGCCGCTAGCATCTTAGCCAATCCTCAGAACATCGACAGCCCTTCCTCACTTGAAAAACGCAAAGGTCGTACGGGCAGGATGCATGCGACCCCAAAGTCATCGAGTGCACAAAAACTACATCAACCACCTCACGACATTGCGACCACAGCGACCCTTCTCTTGGTGATTTGTATGCTCCAATAGGTTTGTCGACACCTGATCAGAAGAAGCACAAGGGATTGTCCATTTTGTTGTGGATTGAGGAGTTCTCTCTGTGATTCTTTTTGCTGGCATCCTTGCGTGTAGTCTCGATGCTAGGTCGTTTTATTCAACATGCTTGGAGATTTAGATGTGGCCAGAGGAGAGGTAGGCATCTTCACCGGGAATTTCCGCAGCTTAAAGCGCATTTGTACCAAATGATAATGTAAGGATCTTAGCAGCTGTGATGTAATTGTAGTACTTTGGAATGTGAGGAACGACTTGTTGATGATCTATGGAAGGATACTGCTACTTATGGTACATGCCAAGCATAGTAGGGCTGAGGCTGATATCCAACGCTCCCCTATTAATGAAAAACCGTATGCTGGCGTAGCTCCCTATGAATCCATGTCGTATCTACGTGTATATCCTGCTTTTAAGCCTTATTAAACCCGTAAACCTCTTTCGTTCGTAGGGAAATCGGGAAGAGTTTTATAGATATATTAATATACTTAATATATAGGGCTTTAGTGTATAGCCGGTACTCTTTACATATAAATATCTAGGTTATTCTTCGGCTCCCTTAATACTAGCCTATATACTCCCGTTATTCTTTTTTATCCTCCTAGTCTTTTAGTTTTAAACCCTATAAAGATTATCCCGCTTTAACCGGCCTCGTTTCTTACGCCGATTAAATACCGATAATTCCGATAACTCGTATCTAGCCTTCTAACTTTATTTAAAAAATATCGTAATTAATATCGTAGGAGGGAGGTATTTTATTTCGGAATAATCTTCGAAATAATAGGAATCGCTCGTCGAAGTCGCGTATTACTTTAAGGTAGAATTTTAAATATAATAAATATTAACTCTTTAATTCGTATTTAGATACGATATATAATTAAATTTATACGAAGAAAGTCGCCTCTAAATATTAATACTGTACGTCGAACCCGGGTTTATAACCCTTTAGAATATAAAGAACGACTTATTAATAATCTATAAAAAAATACTACTACTTATAGTATATATTAAATATAGTAGGGCTGAGGTTAATATCTAACGCTTTAGAATATAAAAAACGACTTATTAATAATCTATAAAAAGATACTACTATTTATAGTATATATTAAATATAATAGGGTTGAGGCTAATATCTAATATTTCTCTATTAATAAAAAACCGTATATTAACGTAACTCCCTATAAATCTATATCGTATCTACGTATATATCCTACTTTTAAATCTTATTAAACCCGTAAACCTCTTTCGTTCGTAGGGAAATCGGGAAGAGTTCTATAAATATATTAATATATTTAATATATAAGGCTTTAGTATATAACTAGTACTCTTTATATATAAATATCTAGGTTATCCTTCGGCTCCTTTAATATTAATTTATATACTCCCGTTATCCTCTTTTATTTTTTTAGCTCTTTAGTTTTAGGCCCCGTAAAGATTATCCCGCTTTAACTAGTTTTATTTCTTATACCGATCGGATACCGATAATTTTAATAATTTATATCTAGCCTTCTAGCTTTATTTAAAAGATATTATAATCGATATCGTAGGAGGGAGGTATTCTATTTCGGAATAATCTTCGAAATAGTAGGAATCGCTCGTCGAAGTCGCGTATTACTTTAAGGTAGAATTTTAGACGTAACGGACGTCGACCCCTTAACTCGTATTTAAATACGACGTATAACTAGGTCTATACGAAGGAAGTCGCCTCTGAGTATTAACGCCGTGCGTCGAACCCGGGCTTATAACCCTTTAGAATGTGAGGAACGACTTGTTGATGATCTATGGAAGGATACTGCTACTTATGGTACATGCCAAGCATAGTAGGGCTGAGGCTGATATCCAACGTAGTATACAAGTGCATGTTTCGAGCCGGTCAAGATCTATTGACTGCCAAATTTTGGTCCTTTCAATGTCGAATCAGCGCTAGACGAAAGAGGATGTTAGAACCGAAGTGTATTCGTACAGCTTGGCGTTGCGCTGCTCTCTCACCAAGTCACCCTCACTCACTAGGCCCCACAACTTGTCGCACACTGCTTCAAGATGTCTCAATACCAGCAACAACATCAGCAACCCCAACAGTATTCATACAGCCAGAACCCTGCCAACAACAGGCAGAACGTCCGCAAGAAGTCCCTTCTCATCGGCATTAACTACCAGGGACAAGCGCATGCCCTTCAGGGTTGTCGACAGGATGTCAAAAACATGGTAACGCGCCAGGCCCACGATTATGCAGCTCACAGATTCTAAGGTCATCTTTGATAGTCACAATTTCTTGTCTCCAAAGGCTACCCTACAGGTACGTTTTCAAGGCCCGCCAAGCAGCAACATTGCAAGACAGCGAGGACCCTCTTGCCATTCTTATACTTCCAAAACACAGCTCACCACCACTACCCATCCTTGAAAGCGGCCACTAACACGAGGCGTTGAGCCAGATGAGCGCAGCATGGTGATCCTAGCCGACGACCGCCAGGGCTCATTCTACCCCTCCGGCGCCAACATCTTGGCCGCAATGGACTGGCTCGTTAGCGAACCCCATACACAATGCTTCCTACACTACTCTGGCCATGGTGGGCAAGTAAAAGATCCTGACAAGGATAGAGAGAGTGGATTCGATTCAACGATTGTTCCGGTGGATTATCAAGAGAAGGGACAGTTGGACAGTGATTTACTACACAGGCATCTCGTCTCCAAACTACCGCTGTCGAGTACACTGTTCGTTGTATTTGACTGTTGTCATTCTGGCTCGGCGATCGAACTCCCATTTGTCTACCGCACCGACGCCGACGGCAATGTCAACCTAATGGACAACGTCAAGCAAGGTTTACACCTCATGCAGGCTGCCCAACACCTCCTCCAAGGTGGTTTCTCGGCCTCCAAAATACAAGACGCCAAACAACTATACGCTGGTGCTCAGACGTTCTTCCAGGGTTTGAAGCATAGAAACGAGCAGCAAGAGGAGGGCCTGGGCGAGGAACATTTCATGGAAGACTGGGCACACGAGGGAAAGAGCGTGTTCATGTTCAGTGGGTGTAGAGATGATCAGACCAGTGCGGATGCAACGATATCGGGGGCCCATGTTGGGGCTATGAGCTGGGCGCTGCTGGAAACGTTGTATTCGCGGCCAGACCTGACTTATGTCGGCGTGAGTGAATACAATGTGAAAGACTCCTTGTCCACGTGCTGACTGGGCGCTCTAGGTTCTACAGAACACTCGGCAGTTGCTCATGGGCAAATATCAGCAAGTACCCCAGCTTTCGGTCGGCACCCAGGTGAACCTCGAGCAGCCACTGCACATTTAGAGAGAAAAAGCCACGAAAAGAACGAATTGGATGATTTGATGACGAACTATTGCAGAGACTCATGCTGTTATGAGGGCTGACTGGGGCGCTACAGCGTGCTGTTGATATTGGAATGGTGTACCTGAACAACATTGCATCTTACACCTCAACAGCGGACTTTCATAACTTCGTAAGCCCGAAGAGTGCGCGGTCTTCACATTCTCGTTGCGTTTTCTCAAGCACATATACTGTCACCCCAAAACCAATCGCCTCGATATCTCTCTCCTGTACATCCCAGCCTCCTTAGATATCAGACTACTCATGTTGCGCGGGGACTTGGAACAGACTTCGATCTATGATTCATTGAAAAGTCAACGTATTCGACGAGGAAGCGGTGAAGTGAAAGATACTAACAGGAAGGGTTATTTAACTCTTCATGCAGTCATTATGGAAAATCCCTCGAGGAAGTGGTGGATCGAGGAATGCTGAGAGCAAACGATTAATCGACTCTTGCAATCATCGTGGGAAATTCCGCGAGATACGGAAGTGTTCGCACACTGGTGATTGTGCACGTTGTCCGGCCTCTGTTTCTCATTTGTCTCTTCGGGCTCCTCTTCATGGCCCTACCAGAGCTCTGCTCGCCTTCTATGAAACCACTGTCCCCATGGGGAAAGAAACCAACTGAGTTCAACTTTCGGCGACAAGCCTTTAGTATACTTCAGAGGCCAAAGGCTCCTCGAGGGACCGGTGACCTGAAAGCCCAGCCGAGGTAATTCCACTGTTAATAGACGGGATCCTGCAGTGTTCAAAAGACCTCAATTGTGATCGACTCCAAGCGATAATGTTTTCGCGCTAAAACAGTACCTGCCTAAAGGGGCAGTTGGCAACGGTGCGGCTCTAGCGGAGCGCGCCGAGAAGTTTCGCCTCCCACCGTCCGATCTGTCGCTATCTACAAACCTCTGACCGATTCGCCTTCCATCAGGAACATGATGGCATCTGATCGCTCGGCTGATGTGCGCGAGCCGATAGCCCTCGTCTACTCTTCTCCAAGTTTCTCCAGATTAAAGCTAATGGATGGCTGTTTCTTGCTTTCGTTCACAGCACATGGCTGCAGCATGGCGTAGACCACTGCCATGCGCTGAGTACTAGCGAGCTTGACAATCCCCAAGTAACTCATTTGCGCCGCCGGACCAATGAGAGGTTGAATGATGATAGGGGTTCGTCCTCGAAGGCTTGCTGTGTGATTTCTCAATCTATCCTGGCTAGCATCGGCCAAGCAGCGGAAGGCGACGGCATGAGCCTAATCACAGCCTCCAATGGACATTCACGAATGATCTCGATATAAACACTGCGCCACCATGATAGGTGCGGTGGTACCTGCATTAGTGATATCGGAGTGCTTGGCGATATACACCTTCCCCACTTCGATGATTGCCCGCATATGTTCGTCATAGTCTTGGGAGCCAAGCATTTCATCCATACTTATCATTCGCGACAATATTTACAGGCAATTTGATATAGGATGGCCAATCACAAGGATACCACGCGAACATATTGTTTTTCCCCACCCACGTCTATGTCCCTACCTACCCCTTTCCAACGTTCACCGAGACCTTGCCTCCGATTCTCCTTTCGTTTGATTCGTCTTTCCAATGGGACGGCAACGGCCAGCCAGCAGCTATCAACCCCATGGGTGGCGAATGGTGATCATTGCTCGCATTGGAAAGATTCAAGCCAAAAGCCTCTAAGAGTAAGAGCCGTGATGAAGGTCCACAAAGGTATAAAGGAGAGCTTGTATCCCCTCCAAATATTATCTTCTCAGCATCATTCAAACCTCTTACATTCGCTCGCTATCCACTCAACTTTCGTTCATTATACATAGTTCATACCTGCAATCTTACATCATGCGCCTCCTCGAACAACTTGCCGCCGCTTCGGCAATAATCTCGCTCGCAAATGCCGCACCCTACCCTCAATCTCTCTCCAAGCGAGCAAGCAACGTGACAGGCAACGCCAAATTCACTGTTCCCCAAGGCCAACCAAAATTGCCTGGCAAGAAGATAGCCGGTCCCATTGCCTTGGCGCGCGTGTACGGCAAATTCGCCAGGCATGGTGCAAGCGCGCCACCAGCGGATGTCAGTTCTGCTGCTGCGGCCGCTGCAGGGTCTGATGATGGTACTGTGCCTGCGAACCCTGAGGAGTTTGATCAGGCGTATCTGGAGGCTGTGACTATTGGTGGTCAGACGTTGAATCTGGATTTTGACACTGGGTCTTCTGACTTGTACGTACATTCCGATCCCTTCACGGAATTTTCATTTCGTTTCGAGCATCGTTGCTAATCAAACGCAGGTGGGTCTTCTCATCTGAGCTCCCCTCGAACGAGCAAACAGGCCACAGCATCTACAATCCAGCTTCAAGCTCGACCAGCAAGGAGCTTTCTGGCGAAACATGGTCCATCAGCTACGGTGACGGCTCCTCCGCATCTGGCAACGTCTACACCGACACCGTAGACGTAGGAGGCACAACGGTTTCCGCCCAAGCTGTCGAGCTCGCCAGCACCATCAGCTCCCAGTTCGCGTCCGACCAATCCGACGGTCTTCTCGGTCTGGCATTCAGCAAAATCAACACCGTCACGCCTGACCAGCAGCAGACATTCCTCTCCAACGCCGAGACTCTCCTCGACTCTCCCCTCTTCACCGCCAACCTAAAGAAAGGCCAGCCAGGCTCCTACAACTTCGGCTACATCGACACCACCGAATACACAGGTGACATTACCTACACCGCCGTAGACAGCAGCCAGGGATTCTGGGGTTTCACCGCCAGCAGCTACACCGTGGGCACTGCACGCGCTGTCACCGAGAGCATCGCCGCCATCGCCGATACCGGAACCTCCCTCCTCCTCCTACCCGATGATATCGTAGCAGCTTACTACGCTCAGGTCAAGAATTCGCAAAACAGCGCCGCAGATGGTGGATATATCTTCGCCTGCGATATCACCCTGCCTGATTTCACCGTTTCGATTGGGGGGTATGAGGCCGTTGTGCCGGGTGCGTATATGAACTATGCGCCTGTTTCGGCGGGGAGCTCGAGCTGCTTTGGTGGGATTCAGAGTGACAGTGGCATCGGCTTCAGTATTTTTGGTGATGTCTTCTTGAAGAGCCAGTTTGTGGTTTTCAGTGATGCGAGTGGGGGACCGCAGTTGGGGCTTGCTGCTAAGAATTTGTAGGGCTTGGGAAGAGTGGGGTGGCATGGGATGGGGTGGGGAGTGAGAGGAGGTAATGGCGTGTTTTGCATTGATTGTGGAGTTATACTTGCATTTATGGTAATTGTTAGAGGTGGGGAGCATAATAGACATCCATTCTGCATACACGCTTTCATGTAATTCAGATCTTTTGTTTTGATGAAATTCCAGGTCAATCTCAATTATTTTCTGGGGGCTATGCTGTAGCGATTCCTTTTTTTCCAGATTGGTTTTCTCTCTGGATTCGTGGGATATGGAAACGAGGTAAGCGCGCCTTCCTAAGCACTTCTAGGGAGGGGACGTGAGATGATAAATTGAGCTCTTCATCCTGTAATGCCGCCAATAGTTGAGGGAAATTTCTATGTACGAATGTCTACTGTTTGCTGGTAGCGACACGAGAAAAGAATTGACGGCTTAGCTTAGGGTATCTGTTCGAAATGGATGCAGGCTTGACAAATCGATTTAATGAGATCAGGAGCAGTGATATGAGCTGGTATTGTGCTATATTGGGTCGTTGTTAGTTGTGTTGATCCAATAACGTTCGAGATGCCTAATCTGAATTTCTAGGCTTCTATACCGTAGGTTCATTCCGACATCTAAGGCAGTTAGAAAATAGAAGGTTCCTGAAATTTGTTTTCTTTCCAAGGGGGTCAAAGTGGGAACTCTAGTCTATGAACCTCAAGGTCCAGGGGCAAAGTCGGCTATCTCACAATTGATAATTGAAATGGAAGTAGACGGTTTCGATGATGAAACCCCTATCCACGAATATCTCTACGCGCGAAGATCTTACTGAGGACAAGGCCCGCGAGCTCGAAGAGAACCCTTGAGTATGCTTGCAAAGCAGTTGACGTTGTGGAAAGTTGGGTTGAGACAGGGTCGGGACTCTACCCTCATGCACTCACCATACTACGGGTATATACACGCCTCATTCCACGAGGTTTTCCGCAAAATAGCTGCTATGGAGCGGCGTTGATATAGCCATTTCAGAGGTCAATCTTTGCGAGCAGCTTGGGTGTATTCTTGCGGCTCACTACCCGGCGTCAGGTCCGTTCTGTATATCTAGATCGACTGTGTCTGTCAATCGTGCAATCGCCGATAACGATAAGTCTGATCTGTTCAGAAAAGTCTTCGAGGACCAGATAAGGCGCCAGCTTTATTTGTCTCAGGCTTCTTTACCTCAGCCTTCTTAACCTAGTAAGAAACTAATCTGGGTCAAATTACCGTCCTTGCTGGACAAAGATATCACCAGGGACTTCTGGGCTCCCTTGCTCCATATCATTTCAAGGTCAAGATTTGTAAGTCCATCAGTCTTTCACTAACAGGAAGGTCCTTGCGGGTCTCCGTACGTGCATCATCGCGTGAAAGCCCCTGCAGTACCTTGATCCCCACAATTTGCGAGATGCGAGATGCGCATGTGAAAGATCATAGGGGTACTTGTAGGCGGTATGTGTGTATATACGCGCCACTTTGCATGTGTCTGCTAAATTATCCACTGTGTCTTGGTCTTCCTGCTTCTGGGTGATGCTTATGTCCACATATTCATTCGACATGATGCTTAGCATTTGGTCGAAAACAGTTTATCTACCTCTCGGGGCCCAAATCGCGACTTGTCTTTCATTACCAATGAATTCGACGTCCTTATCATTACATCCACCATTCTTAGAGACAACGGACATCAGATGCTTCGGCCCAGGCACTGGCCGTCTACCAATCACAGTCGACAGCTGCCGTTCTACACTCAACCATCTCCGTGGGCTCCCCAATTATCGCAAAGTGCAGGACTTCATAGAAGATCGGTGCCCCAAAGTGCCAGACAAGCCGCCTTACGTCTGGCACGCCAAAGCGAGTGATTGCGCGATACAGATTGCTTCCGGGGATCCCTTGGTTATCGATAGATTTTCGTTTGAGCAGGCGAGAGCGCTGCTGACGGAGGCCATCGAGGTGTGTCAGGCTCAGGGGGGGTATGGAGGATTTGCGCCGATTGGAAGGAGGATCGGTTGGGAGGTGAAGGCGATTGGATATAGATATGAGCCGCCTGATATGAATGGAGCGTTGCCTGTTGGAATAATTGCGGATGGTTCTTCGTCAGCGGTGAATTTTTCTACCAATTCAACGGCGTTGGAGTAGGCGCTTTATTGAGATGCACCGTGGACAATAGCGGATTGACAAGAATGACAACTCAGCGTGTTATTCTGCGAATTTGCTGAAAATCAACCCCCCTACGCTGTTTGTTTGTCGAGGCAAATGTATGCGCAGAGAGGCATCCACATTTACCGGGAGGCAACCCCGCTACTGCGAGCCCGCAACGATTTTCGTGCTCGTGTCTGGTAGCTTAGCGAAGGCTTGTAAGGCATTCGCGAGCTGTTGGGGCTCATGGCACGGTGCAGCCAATAGGCGATTCTTAGTATGGCCCTTAGCTGCGTACGAGGGATTTTCAATAAGTCCAGAATAGGCTCCCTCCCCCCTGCATGTTTGTCAGACTGCATAAATCCACTCCCGGAGAGGAATTTGCGCCGGGACAACGTCGAAATTGACCTACGCAATGGGCGCAGAAGACTCTCGAGCCGTCTCATATTCACGATGTATATCAACTCGCTACGAGGCTTGTCTGCATCGCTAAACTGAATTGTCTCCTTTCCTGCCACTGAATGTCATAGAGGTAGATCAGCAAATGTACTATATATAAGCAACAAACTAGAATCTGACCTCCTTCTCAGTATCGCGGTTCCGATCGAATTCCATATGGGACGACGATGGATATGATCACCATAACATGCCGCACACACAATACATACGAGTAGATGGAGAAAGGACTAGCCTCGACACCCGGTATCGTCGCGATCGAGATACGGCAAGCAACCCAGTTGCCAATACTGCGAGAGATCGCGTGATGAATTGAAGGCATGCCATGCTATGCCAAAGTGAAAGCAGGGAAAATTGGGCAGGATTTCAAGACCTTGACTTGACCGCGAGGACCCTCACAGTTGATGGCGAGATTCAATTGCAACAACATGTCACATGGTAGTACGATGTTCCTTCGTCCGAGTCTTACTGTGTAGCTAACCCAAAGTATACATTCTGAAAACCCGTATACCATTATTGGCGAGGTTCATATTTGATCCAGCGAAATTTTCCTTACTGGAAAAAATTGTCTAATAACTTCTACAAGAACTCAGTAGATCGATTGAGGTCTCAGGGGCTTCAGGTAATCGATATCAGTCTCTCTCGGCGCTTGCTAAAACGAGTGCGGATTGAATTATAGCGCGCACTTGTTGCCGGTAGCTACCTCATACCGACGGCCCTTCGGTACGATATGCTTGGTGACTCAGAACATAGTATTCAGCATGGTAGATGATGTACCTTCCCTAGCTTCCCATACTTCGAAGTTACCAGATCGTGGAACAGAGGTCATTTTGTTAGCAAAGGAGTTTCGAGAAATCCTAGCCGCACGCTTTTGCAGACATATTACCGACTCAAAGAGAAGCGGAGAGAGACAAAGCTCAGTGTATCAGGTCCCTGGCGAATGGAACCTTGAGATCCTGTATGGAAGCCATGGATGCAGATACCGCGCAGCTTTCCAAACCCGTGAACGAAGAACTCATCTATGTTCCACAGATTGGGCTATGGTTCCTACTCCAAATTAGCTCATAGTTCTAACGGTGTCTAAGCGTCTGTGTTCACCAGTTTCAGATATGATGATTACCTATGGTCCAATCAGCGACGTGGCATTCCGATGATTATCCCTCAAGTTGAACAGTCGCGATGCGTCTGGGGGAAGGCCGGGCTGCTCTTTGATTCAAATCACGTTCCTCAAACAGGGTATACTCCAGCAGCTCACATACCCAATCGTAACTTGTACCCCTTGGTATGCATGTGACTTGTCTACCCGATCTTTCATTCATCAAGCCACTACTAGACTGACCAGTGCAGGGTCTGATGAACAAGCACCAGCACATTCGTAGCCTAATGAAAGAAGGAAAAGATGAAACAGATCCAACGGAATACGAATTTCGCATTGGAAGTATTGTATGAAAAGGTAAGATCTAGGCATCAAATCAGCGATCAGCTACGGGAGAAGTGCTGTGGCTGTGGCTGAATTCCACTTACTTCCCTACTGTACGTGTCGAGGATCTTGATGACTCCAATGTAGAGAGAGAAAAGACCCGGACTATCGAGAGCCAGCTGCGAATGAGATACCAATATGTAGGTGAAATGGCTACAAACTTCCCGGCCTTGGAAGACGTGCCTGTAGCCCAACCATTCCTAATGTGGAGATTTGTTGTTGAACCAGGGGAAAATGAGAGCTGGTCCCCAAGTTTGAAAATCGATAGGTTCCTGCATAGTATCTAACGATCTCCAGGAGCGGTTTGCGAAGAAGACGGTTCGAGCACGCAATCCGAAATCTCTGTGGCAGGGAAGACCTTGAGCTAATTTGAGAGCCATGTCCATGATCTAGCCCCTGGAATGGCCAGCGAGGATCATTTGTAAGCGCAGGCTGTTACAGGGATTGGGTTATATTCTCCCTGTCTCCCATGCTACTGTATCTCCTCCCGTACTTCGCAACGTACAGACTTTGGGATCTAGCAGCTGGAACTCTCGTGCCGACTCAAGCTTTGAGGGTTCGAAGATATTCGTGAAGACCGACCACGCATTACTATTCAAACAATGGTCTTTAGAGGGGCACCAAGATGTAGAGGTCAGCATGATATCATCCCCTTACCAAGGGTCGTCGTTGGCCATTACAGAGACAAGGAGCCCCTCCAGCAGTGAGCTCAATGGCCTGGCGCTTGATCAGCCCATGAAGCAAATGCCAATTCGGACGGACGAGCAGGCCACAGCCAATGAGCATGCATTGACCAAGCTTACTGAAACTTGCAGCAAGAAGGGGAGAAAGATAGCGAGATAAAGTCTGGGCTAGCTACTCGAGGAAGTCAAAACACTTCCCTGGGTGAGACCCAGGTATCAGTACCGAAAAATGGACCCCGACAACATAGAGTCTCGAATCAAGCAGCACAAACGGGAATCACTCCCAATGGTAGCTTAGACTCTTTCGGTCTTGAGTGTGCAAAGATCGTGATCGAGAAAGCCACAAAATATAGTGGCGGTGCAAAATTCTTTTGCCCTGGTGAGCCTCGGAAGACGAGAAGAGAGAACAGCAAGCGGTATTCGCCCCTACACATGGAGACATACTGCCCAGGAGTATGAGCCTGATAGACCAAGTATGATCATGGATATTTTCTCACTTGCCAGCGTGATCTTCCATGTCCTTGGAGCGCTTGTTCATGAGAGCTTACCCTCACCTCTATCGGAGTTGGCAATTTGGGCACTCCAACCTCAATCTCAGGTCCCGAATGAAAGAGCCAGGCTATCACCATTAATTTCCATTGCGGCGGATGTGAAATTCGCCGAGCGAGATAATTAGCTATTCATGGATGAAGGTGGTTCGCCGCATTGCCGCTGTGGGACCTGAGTTCTTTTGCGAACAATGCCGGAATGAGGTATCTTCTGAGGGTATTTTGGAACATTGTGATGCTGCCAAAGCAACGTCGCAGATGGCACAACACCCCATGGCAGGGCTTGATTGCGACTTAGCTAGAGATTTTAGCCCCCCATTACGTCGAACGCAATGCGGCGAAACACACACAGTCCCGCAAAGCTCGAATTGGAGCCTCAGCGGTGAGATGGAGGAGAGGTTGAAGAAACCCTACCTTGCCGCGTCCTACGACAAGGCTCGGAGGTATCGAGACTTGCGAAGAAAGAAACCTTGCCATATCGTTATAGCTCCGTCTAATTTGCGAAGCGTACGAGCTTAATTCTTCATTGCTGCACCTGGTGAAGCATGTAGGCTAACGGGCGATTTATGGCAAGCTCTAGCGCTTAGTAGGTGCTTACCTTTCCAAATACCAGTGGTATTCAAGTGTAACAGTCGTTCGTAGAGCGAACATTTCTTGGCGGATGCAAGAGGACATCGAGGGAAGAAATCATACAATAGTAGCTTGAAGGGTATCATTAGAGTCTGAGAAGCCTAGGGCTTTCATACTCCGGTAACAACCTGCTAAGTGTCAAGAGCTCAAGACTCTTAATACGTTCCATCGTAGACATCCTTCGAAAAGCATTTCGAATTATGAAAGAAATTCTCTACCCCACAGATGTGCGAGTCCAAGCTCGAAGCACGCTGATTGATCCCCGTCTAACATTCATCGAGTCCTTATAGTGGTCAAGGCGGTCACTAAGCACATTCTGAAACAGTCAGTGAGATCTGATTCGACAACATTAAGGGAAAATCAGCGTTACCAATGATGTGCACTCCTTTCTCCTGCATCCACAACTTTCACCTTGCGAGGAAGTAGCCCAGCCAAGGCAGCCCAGCCAGGCCCAAAAAAGGCCAGAACTGCGGAAACCCCTCCCCAAACTCCGGATCAACCGCAAGGGCTCCAGGGTACAGAATCCCACTCAAAGCAGTAACCCAATAAACGGTATTCATGATGGCAGCGGTTTTCAGCGAGTCACCAGGCATTGGTGTAGAGCGCCATGTGTAGTATAACGCCAGAAGCCCCAAGCATAAGCCTGTACTCATAGTTTGGCCATTGTGAAACTTTGCGTGAGGTGGCCATCTGGGATTGAGGACATGTGATTTGCTCCAGTCGGCTGTCATTGGGCCGAGGATGTTCACAAGGGCGGATAGCGTCAGGCAAGAACGTGCTGCTGTGAATTCTGGAAGTGACATAGTGTTCGAGTTTGTTTCGATTGTTTGGTGTCTCGGGAAGGAGAACGCGTGAGGATTTGAGGTGCTCCTTTATGTCCGTCTGACTAACTTAGTATCATCAATAAATCACAAGGTAGAGCTTAGTCTTGTATTGATCGTTCTATTTTCAGTGTTTTCGTCAAATTTGTACGGTGAGATTTGTACAGGTGGGACTGAGGGAGAGCCGAGGATGGCGCCTAGAAGTCGGCGAATAAAATGTCCGAATGTCCGGCTTGGCATCGTCGATCATTTCTGCGGTCTTTTTCGACATTCTTTCTCCACTTACAACGTTCGTTCTCAAATGCTGAGCATATCAGCAAGGACACATTGTGAAGTGCGCTACTCGGGACTTGAGCTCCATGAAGGGTCCGAGCAGCAGTCTCCAACACATAGATCCTCCCGCCATATTTCCCGGGCCAATCATCCTTCAGGTGGCGAAGCGTAAGGAGCATTAACATCTCCACAAATGCCCATTCCGCCTATCAAATTGGTTACGCAAAAAGTGTAGAATCAGGTCTGAATCAATTCCCTAGAGATTCACTGTCACTTTCGGGAGACATTGATGTTTGGCAGCTAAGGGTCACTGCCAAAAACGGAATGTTTCGCGCGTGTGAGGACAAGTAGTGGGAAGTCTCATGATCTCTTCACGTAGTTGAACTGTAATAGCTTATTTCCTTCCACCTTCGCGGTAGGTTTTCCTTTCTGTACTTTATCGTTGCTATGCTTAATATTCGAGCGCTGCCATACCCACAACACTCCCTGACCATAAGTATTGCGAATTCGCAAAGACTACGGCACGCAGATTCGGTATCTCAGTACTTAGGGCCTGTTTCACAGCCTGCAAGGGAGTCAATCCACCGTCCACGTTCTCTTAAGGTATGCCCCATTGGAAATATCGACGTTAGTCATTGACAGTTGCGACACAGAATCTTGCGTGGTTTCAGTCGAGGGAGCCGGCCCATTCAATGTATCTAGTAGTATACGTGAGTTCCTGCAGGCGCAGCTTGGACGCAATATATCGAATTGCCAGACGGCATGAGCGGACTTGTTTCGGGTAGATCCAAACAATCGACCTTCTCATGACAGACACGCCAGCAAGATGGTGCTCATGTCTACTTTGTGACTATTTTTAAGAGCTATCGATCAAACCACGTCCAGCGTCAATCTGTGACCCCGAGATTCTCCCAACCAATGATTCATTTGGTAAGTATGCTAAATTGCGATATAAAATGAGGCTACAATCTGAACGCGTCCATCCAGACTCGGTGGGAGATATCAGAAAATCAAAGAGCATACTCGTCAGTCGCATCCCAGCAGATCAGTCTTTCTTGATCCCAAGAACGGAAGCACAACCTCCATGAAAGCCAAGCCCTCCAATTTATGCCGTGTAAACGGTATACCTCACCGAATCCAAGAAGGACACAGTCTGATCAAGCGGCGCATCCGAACTAACCAGCTGCGCATACGCCTTCCTCACGCCCGTAAACCCAACAGGAACCTTCACCATCTTCGCCCCCGCCGCCGCAGTAGGGGTATATGACACCAAGAAGGGTCCCTGGTGGCCGGTGCTGGGAGCAGCATTGAGACCAGTGACGGTGAATTGGCATTTGACAGCTGCTTTTGTCTGGGCATTCATGCATGCGAAATCTGCAAAGTTTGGGAATTAGTATTGCTCATGAAAGGTGGAAGATTACTTTCAAGGTAATTCTCGGAAGCAACATGCTCACATGTCTCGCGACTGAGGAAGAGGTTCGGATAGAGAAAGTAGAACGCCCGAAAGGCCACTTACAGAATTCGGTAAGGTCGAATTTGGTGGCCGAGGTGCCGTCAATGGTCAGCGTGGGGGGAAGTTGGGTTGGTTGGCCAAGATTGTTAATGGCATAGTTTGAGGGAGTTTGGGGAATGACACCGCGGGTTTTCTGCTTCTGGACCACCAAATTGGTGAAGTTAAGGCTGCGGGGTATGGAGAATCAGTATGGTTTCATGGTGACCCTGAATCAGAGTAAAGTTTATGCAGGACTACTCACCCCAGATAAGGTACCTTGACATTGGCGTCGACTTTGAGGTCGTCAAACTACATCGATCATTAGTGTTCGGTCATTGCGACCTCTTGATGCCTACTCACCGTGGCAAATTGAGCTATGGACGCTGCGCGCTCCACAAGGTCGAACACCTCGGCATCGATCGGATTGGCTTTGGCGAGCGTGGCGAGCGCAATGCTGGCAGCGATAGACCACTTCATTGCGAAGGTACAAAAGGTGAACGTAGTGTCGGGTTGATGAAATGAGTTGCAAGAATGATGGCTCGTGAGAACAGAGTCAATGTGCTCGTCTGAAGAGTTTGTGAATACGGAAGGAATGAGCGTGGGTATTGGTTTCATATGTGTTCGTGTCGACTCTGCTCCGTATCGATGAGCTGAAAGTTGCATATTATACGCCTGATACGATGTAGCCTATCAAATATTGAATGGGCGGTCAGCTGCAATGACTAAGCTCGCATTCTTCAAGGCTAAGGCTGAGCTGCAGGAAGGAAGTTTCCGTGATACAACATCAAAATTTGGAAGATTTCCAATCGCTATGCTAAGCGCAAGAGTCTGTTACATTACAAGTCTTGTGATCAAAAGCCACCGTTGTGTTGGGTCATTGGTCCGTGGAGAGTGCATCCAGAGTGCTGGTGGTGGTATAAGGCGCTCTTGGCGGTTAGCTGAGTGGAAATGCGGTACGAGGATTTCGTATGAAGCTTCTTGGCAGGCCAATACGCTACAAAGGCGCTCTTGGCAGCTTGCTACGGGGAAGTCGGTGAAGGGAGATATTTTTACATTCCGAATACGGAAATGAGACAGATAGCTTGACTGTGGCTTTCTTGGCAACCTTATGGTACCTACTTTACATATGCGCTCTTGGCGCCGAGCGAGCTGAGCCGACTCGAACAGATTGTTGCAAGTATATGTCCCTTGTCAATTTTCAATAGTAGGGACTGCAATTTTTGGATGGTCATAATAAGGGAAGTTAAGCACCGGAAAGTAAAATGCAAAGCTCATCAGGACACAATAAGAAATCGAGTACAATATACAAAGTGAAATTGAAAACATATCCTCTCCTAATAAAGAAGGAGTTATCCGCGTCAACTCCAAGAAAATCCGTCAATCAACACGAAGCACTAGCACTTACATTCACGTTTCTGAACAGTATCTCCATCTACACGATGAATTCCACAGCGCCACTGGCACCTCTTCTCCCTCAGTCATACCTCACACTCATATGCAGGGGACATATCGTAGCTCAGAAAAATCAAAGGATATACCTTCCTACCTCCATCCCCCCGCAAACCTCTCCCCAACAAGCTCTCCCATCGTAAACCCACTCCCATCGACCCTCTCCCCCGTCTCCCGATCCCTCAACCACACCTTCCCCTTCGTATTCCGGCGCTCAATCATGTACTTACCCTGCTTAGGCGCAGGCGTGCTAATCTTCGATCTCGATTGATGATCAATCTTTCCATTAGCTTTGCCATCGCTGCTGTTGGTATTGGTGCCAATGGCAGTACCCCGTTTATATTCCATCCGCGATGATTGCTGTAATTGTTGTGCCCTCACCGGTTGTGCCCCTACTGCCCGCGGCTTCTGCACCTGCTGCGGCAACCCAAACGGAATTTCCGTAAAACGCCACTCCTCCTCCTCCCTCGGCACAGGCGGATAGAAGCTGACACGATCCCTCGTATTCTCGGCGCGAGACCGCCAAAGAGGGACAAGGAGTGGTGATGGGGGTTCTTTCCTTTTGCTTTTGCCCCTGGAAGACTGCTGATATGGCGACCGTGACTGCGACTGCGCAACCAGCACCGGCATAGTATTCTTCGTAAACATACCATCCTCCTCCGGCATCGGCGCATACATACTCGCTCTAGCTCTCTGCCTCGCCTCTTCTCTCTCACCCTCTCTCCCCCTCCCCCTCCCCGTCTCCTTCTCCCTCTGCGACCCTTCGCGCTGGCGTACAGGTTCCGGCTTCCTGGGCAATCGCTGCAACTCGGCATCTCTATCCCCCCCCTTCTCCCCTGGTCCGGGATACCGGCCAGGATTCAGTCCCTCCACCAATCTCCGATCATCCTCATACCTCACCGGCGTCTGCGGGTACGGGTCTTCCCCATCGCTAGGGCGTGGATTAGAGATTTGGTAACCCTGATCGCGAAATGGTGCATTCGCGCGTCTGGGGCGGGATTGTGCGCAGCCCATGCTTGGTGTTGTTGTTTGGTGTATTGGTATTTTGCGTGATATCTATGTTTGTTATGCGATGCTTGTGTTATAATTAATTGTGTAGCTCCTGCTTGTGATAGATACGTAAAGGAATGGAAGGACGGGAGCAGAGGAGAAGAGAAGCCATTTGGAAAGAGATGGAAGCCTAGCAAGGCTATTGTGTGTGATGTTTGGCGTTGTCGCCACTGGTTGTTGGTCTTTGTTCTTTTGATATGTTGTGACAATGGTGCGTGAAGGACAATGTTGGTCATTGTGGGTTCGTTGTTGGCTTGAGGGAGGGTACTGGTTTGTGTGTTGAAGTGGACAAAGGATGGACTTCTTGGCATTATGGACAATTGGAATGGTGGCATGATAGCAAGAGAGCAGGTGATGAGATTTTGAGGCGCGGAGGTGAACAGGTGATTTTGTCTTTTGAAGACAGTTGTAAAGTAGGGGTACATAGGGTGGGTATCTTAAATGAGTAGAATTAAGTGGAGCTTCTCTTTCCATTACATATATAATACCTTGACCGCAGCCCCATGCCATTCGCTTACACTTCAGCCTTTTTTACTTCTTCCCACTTGCGTCTCCCTTCTCTGCGTCAACTCCCTTAGCTTGGCCCTTATCGGTGTCATCCTTCCCAAGTCCGCTAGGCCCACTAGGCCCGCCATTCTGTCCTGGCTTGGGCTTGATATTCTTCCACTCCATCGATGCAGCCCCAACAATTGACACACAGGCAAGAGCCAGTGAGACAGTAAACACTTTGTCCAAAGTACCGTTATAAGGTGATATGACAGCCTTGATGCTTGTGGGGTCAACAACATTTATCAACTCCGTGGCACCAATCTTGACCACCTCACTGGGCTGGATTCCAGAGACGTGCTTCAATCCATCAACGAGTTCGTTGGTAAAGACATTTTGGCCAATGGAGACAAAGAGAGCGCCACCAAGCTGTTGCATGAACATCACTAACGAAACGCCAGTGGGTGCGTCTTTTCTTGCGAGGACAGCTTGTGCGGCTGACGAGGCTTGTTGCATGCCAAGACCGAGACCGAAGCCAAAACTGACCTGCTAGCCGATCCATTTTGCATGCCCTGTACTAGGGACGAGAGTGGTGATTAGACCAGCACCAATTGACATGATAACGCTGTTAGCGATCATGAAGGGAACATAGTATCCCAGTCTCTGAACAAGGGCGCCGGCCAAGATAGAAGAGACAACGAGGGCTAGAATTAGTGGGAGTGAGTCGATACCAGATTGGTATGCGCTGACATTCGTGACGGCTTGGAACCAGATGGGGAGGTAGTAGACCAAGACCATCATGGAAGCGCCGACCATGAGTTGTGTCCACATTGCAGCGGCAATGCTGCGGTTCTTGATAATGCGGGGTGGGACGGTGGCAGTGTCTGGTCTCCCGATTTGAAGGAGAATGAAATGGGAGATGAGCAGGATGAAGTGAACGAATAGAGCAATGATGCGGCCGTCGTTCCTGAGGTAGGTGGAGCCGCCCCACTGGAGGCCGAGTAGTAGGCAGGCGATACTCGGCACGAAGAACACGGTACCGATGGGATCTAGTTGCTTGACTTGATCGCGCCATGGGGTCTCAGCCGCGCTGGCGCCAGGAATGTGGAGGATCATAGACAAGGATCGCGATAGCTAGGCCGCCGATGGGAAGATTGATGTAGAAGCACCACCGCCACGAGACTTTCGTTGCGAAGACTCCACCTAGAAGTGGCCCAGTTACACTTGCGATGCCGAAGACAGCACCCACACAGCCTTGTAGTAAAGGTCGTTCGTGTAGTTGGACTAGGTTCATGATGATGATTATGGCACTGGAGAATATTCTAGATGACCCTGTCCTAGCTATTGCTCGTCCAACAATGAAGACGACGGATTTGGCAGAACCGATCTCGAATAGGGAGATAGAAGCGAGGAAGACCTTTTTGGGATTGTAGAAGGTATAGACACGGCCTATGAGGAGATGCAAGGAACATCCGGTGAGCATGTAGGCTGAGGCGTATCAGCCAACGTCGCCGAGGGAATGGAAGTCATCTGTTATCTGAGGGATCGCTGTGGCTATTATTGTGCGGTCCTGCAGTCATGTGAGCAAAGTTTGAGGATCTGAAAGTTGGGGCGACTTACTAAGGCGACGAGGAAGGAGGCCATGTAGAGAGCAGCAACAATTGGAATAACTCGCCGCATGCTGGGATATTCTGGCTCTATATCTTGCTTGGTGAGCTTCTCCATTGGAGTACCCGAGAGCTTTCCTGTTTCTGATGGTTGCGAGGTGTGGATTTTCTCGACCATTGTCTCTGGATTTGCTGGTGGTGGTATTGAGATTATTTTGGAGAGGGTGAGGGCCTCTTCAGGCTCCAAAGTGTGGATTTCTTCGCCCATGTTTGCTGTTATGAGCAATGTGTAGGACAAGGCAATCGCTGGCGAAAATAGGTCGTAGGTCAAGGAGGATTATACGAGTAGTTGAACGCTAGGGTGAGGAGTCGATCGATGATAGACCATATTGGGGACATTGTGAGTCTATATATTGTCTGGACGGAACCAGTAGATGTCCCATGTCCGCTCGCTTAAGACAGGAGGTAAAGTCCGTGATTGGAGTACACATTATCGCTGCCTTGGTTAACAATGGAATGGCATTGTTTACAACATTGGGGCAGGCTGTAAGTCCGCTTAGCGCTAGAAGGGTTCACCCCCCAAAATCTCTGACTACCCTACGCATCCTGTAGGGCTGAAACCCGGAAACAGCCGCGGCCCCCCAAAGGATACCCCAGAAATTCGTCCTCCGGGCAACGTTCTTGGAAGTTCTGGGGGCCTTTTCAAATGCTTAAGTAGCCAACTCTAGGGGGGGTCTCCAGGCGGCTTCTAGGAATCAGCCCTACAGGATGGGCAGTCTGAGCAGTTGGGGGGTGAACCCTTCTAACGGTGAAATCAGAGACCGAGGTCCGTCAGTCGATCTATCTTTCTCCGGCAATCGAATCGCTGCTTCTTTTTCTCATTCTCATTCTCCTTTCATATTACAGACAAGTCCGTGTCTACGACAGGGTGTTTAGATCTGGAATTCAAAGTCCCTACCATTTCGGGGTGACAGAGGCTCCAGGAACAAGTAAAGCCCCCAGACGTACTACAACGTATGCATGCTTCAAAGGCAGTATTGAGGGCTCAATTCCTCTATTCAGCAGCTCGTGCTCCGCATAAAAGATGAGAGCCTCTATTCCATCAGGCGGCTATCGGCTGGAAATCAAAGGCACCGTCTCTCCTCTAGCCACCTGCGCTTGTTGGGAAGTCCGGGGAGATCGACGAGCGGATACTCACCTTTGTCTGGCTAAGACAAGCGTGACAAGTCTTTGTGCTGCCTAGTCTTCCTGATGCTTGCTCTCTCCTTGTATTCATGATGGCTTACCTTCATCTTCTTGGTTTGTGGGCTTTGACGTTTCTTCATATTTCATTCGTCCGCAGCCTATCATCCTGCAACGCCAACCTGTATGGCAAACCATTTGTCAAGGACTGCTTCGATCTCTATGACGAGCTCCCAGGCGGAGCCATGTCTGCCAACGTTGATGTCGACAAGCCCCGTTCATTTGTCGAGCCAAAATTCCTCGAACCAGCGTTCTGCCCGGTACCAAATCCATACAGTACCAAGATGGTGCAACTACCCAAGGTCTGGCGAGGAGGTCAGTCTCTGCTTTGCGATTCCTCCTCCCCACTCAAGTTTCGTAACACCAGTACAGGCACATGTCGCTATGCGCTTATGAGCATCGCCGATTCAGCAGGCGTGGTGCATGAGCCAACCAGCATTGACCATTGGAGAACAGTTCTCAACGCGGTCATCGACAGCGTGCAAAGCTGTGTACTTGAAGATAACGGGGCGGGCGGGATGCGCTTTGCGAATAGTAAGTACAAGTCCTCGCATGCCCTATCGCTGAAAAGGCAATGATGGACCATCACAAAAGCTGACAATGGCACTTAGTGGATGATGCGGTTGCCAAAGTGGTGTACGTTTACGCTCTTGGCTCTCCATTTGAGGGTATCATGAACAAGTACATGTCAAGCTATGACATGGGGGTGGACCCCGGATCCCCACAATCTTTCTTAAGCGGCATTACCGCTGGCAACCTGACAGCCGACAGACGAGGAATGAGGCACTATGTTCACCATTGAACGCCATTGCGAACCGCACATGTTCCACAAGTTGCATCAAGTCATTGTAATTTCCCGCAGCCACCTTATATGACGCATATTCGTCCAAAGAGGGACCTCATGGCTATCTCGCATAAATGACTAGTCATTTCTGTGACGATGCTGTGACGATGGGGCAAGGCGCATATGCAGGTTATGAGAATCCTGATACCCGCCGGTACTGCGCTGCGGGATGCGAGATTGCAAACACAGTCGAGAACTTTTGCATATTTGAGGGACCCGAATCAAGACCTCACGTATAGAAAGCAAATACTGACAAGTCTGACGAATGGTTCTGGGCATCGGATCAATTGTGATCCTCATATTTTTCTTGCTTCGATACCAGCCAACATCCGCGGCTCAAGTAGCCTGCACCAAAGACTACTATGGCGCGCCTGCACCCAGAGACTGTGAAGAGCTTCTCAAGGCACTCCCCCACGACGATCAGCTGCGACTCTTTGACGAGGAGCAAATGCGGGCTGCCGAAGGCCTAAACTTTCCTGGCGTCAAGAATGCGTATCCATCTCAGGTGTTCCAAGTGCCTGCGTACTGGAGTCTGAGTATGCCTTGCCCCGTTCTTATTCTCTGTCCCTTCTCTTTATTGTAGGATGGTTTCTCACACTGGTTGTGACAGGGACTTGCAACATTGCGCTGATGAGCTACATCAAATCGTCCAATTACCCTGTTGCACTGGGCCTCACCAGCTGGAAACGAATCACAGCGCGAGCGGACGATGTGATCAACAGGTGCTTATTCATGGGCGCCAGCGAAGGGGGTAGCGTCATTGTAGAAAGCTGTATGTATCCTGTTCGGCCCCTTAAAGCTCGTTAGATTTGGTGCTGTATTTTGGAGAAGGGCAAGCTGATACTGTGGCATCAGACTACCCAAGCAAACCAATCCTGACCGTCTTTATTTGGGAGTCTGGATCGCATTTCGACACACTTTGCAACGAGGCTCAGAATGAGCCGATAAGTATTTCACCATCACTGCTTGGCCTTATGAATGGGACGATTGGTATGTACAATAGCAATTCTGTACTGAACTCTACTATATCAAACATTGTAAAGTAGCTGGAGTGACAGATGGGCCGAAATCAAGCAACAACAAAAAATGGCGCGATGCCGGATTAGGTTGGGGTGTTGTGAAGTGAAGAGAATAACCTCACTTTCGACACTTTCCCTCAACCCTTGAACCTGTAGACCCTTTTGTAAATGCACAACAAGCACTGCTGTCTAGACAAGCACGCATAACTTTGTTACGGTAGGTACTATTCTACAAGCAACTCCCAAAGCTCTGTACCTGGCAACACCGCTATCATGGAGGCTCCAGGGATATGGGTTACAACGAATGAAGAGTATGAAGGTGTAGCTCAGCGCGATCGAGACGAAGCAGACCGGCTCTCTGGACACGCATGGACACAAATGTACCACAACAACCGCACATTCATGGTCCGCTTACCGGTGCCATACCTACATCAAGTCCTTCTCGATGCTGAACCAATAAGCGTGGGCACTCAAGATGGTGGTCCTTGGGGGTATGTACGACTCCCGCAGCTCCATGAACGCCTGTCGGACCTGCCAGATATCGCGGGCAGTGCCATGAATCAACTAGACCATGAGCAGGCAACGGGGTCAATGGGCGGGAGGATGCCATCATCGTCGGCAAAGGCCAGCTTCGATCAGGGCAGCAACAGCCATTCTTACGGCCGAGATCCAGCTTTGTTAGCCGTGGACCAGGCTTCTCAGACCAATGGAATGCAGCGAATGAATGGTAAGCTACCCTTGTTACCTCTTATGACCATCTCTATTCAATCCATCATACAGACACTCGCTATGGTAGTGAGCAGGAGTTGCCTCACCTTACTGACTCCATCAACAACACCGATAACACATCCAATGGTATCATGCCGCTCGACCCTGCCCTTGCCAATCCATCTCAAGCCCTGCCGACAGCCGCAGCGCCCGGCCAGAAGCTTCGCCGAGCACTGAGAAAGACTAGATATGTCAATGACCCAGCTGAAGTCCAGAAGAGACGAGCAGCACAGGCAAAACTAGGAGGAGCTGATACGACATTCCGAGCAATCTTTGATCCTACTATCGACCCCACATTCAGCCCCACCTGGATGGAGGACAACAGCATCGCAGAAAATTCTTTCCACGGGTTGGCCTTCGACCATGTATCAATGAAATGGGATGTTCTAACCGGTCGCGGCGTGCTACAAGCAGGGGATACCTTGCGTATAGCATTCACAGCAGTCGCTGCAAACAGCCAGCAGAAGTTCATCGACGCCGAGGTAAGAAGCAGCAACTCTCTTCACGCAATACCCCATCTTAATATAGGAAATTACTTCCAGATCCTTCCGCTTGTTCGCGGCGACGGCACACGAGGAGAGAGACGCTTCCCAGATATCCAACTTGAGCCCGCACAAGGCGGCCAGATCCTTTACGGCTGCAAAGGGCCGACCTCGCTTTTGGCAGCCGTGAACCATGACTATGCGCACCTTGGCTACTCGGCTGGCTATTGGCAAGTTATCAACGTGTTGCGGAATGGACGCGGCCTGGGTACTGTTTATAAGCTGCGGGCGGCTTGGAGCCGCTGGTGTGAGCTGTATCACATCTATGTGGGAGACGCAAAGTATCCTACTGTGAAGACTTGAGCAAGATGGGGAGAATGGGAGGCGGGTGATCCGTTGAATAGGAGCATTCGGAGAAGGGTAGAGCGATGATGTGTCTTGTTTTGTGGCTTGTTTACCCAGAAATCATTCGAGGACTAGGGTATACAACCGCGGTATTTACATGTCAGCGCGGATTTTTCCCCGGAAAGTGTACTCGTTGTTAGATAGATGCTGTAATGATGTCTTGTTTTCTTGCTAAGTTTGAGCATCCATTGTTCGCATATTCCTCAGTGCTACTCTCTTATCCGCGCAAATTTTATATACACAACACTCTAGATCACGTAAATTAGCTAATCTCTCAGCGTAGAAAGCCCTTCGGCTTGGGTCCAGATCCCAGCATACCTCCCGCACTGGCCGGTAATTGCGGAGAGCCAAACGAGTCCTGCTTCTTGAAGTAGCGCCAAGCTCCTCAATGTAATAACGTTCCCCCTTCCATATGCAGATGTCCCCTTGTGAACTAGATCTCGACATGAATGCTCTGCGCTCACACAGACCCACATCTCCATCCTGACAACGGTAAATCTCTTAAGATTTCTCAACCCAGTCTTGTCTCCTTCGCCGAGAGTATGGCGTTTGATCACTAGATCTCTTTGCGCGTAGACTTTGGCTGCGGTGAAATTCTTGGCTGCTTGATACCGTTGTGTTACGTATACCAGCAGCGTCGAGGTGCATTTGGCACATATTCTACTGTTAGCAGCACATCATTCCTTTAGCTTTTGGCTAATGAAGATTTGAGGTAAATGACGGGGACCTTGTGGTGCTTGAAGTTGACCCGTGGACAACAGCTCCACAGCGTGCGGCAGGCATTGAGATCCCAAGTCATTCGACTTTGCACTTTTCCGTAATGCGGGGAGATCTCGAACAACGGACGACGTCCATGAGTCAAAGGTACCATTCAACCTGAGCCAATTACGCATCGCGAGTCTAATTAGGCGACGGAATTCAAAGCAGCGATCTCGACCACGCTCGTAGTTTGGTCGCCTTACCGAGAACGAGAAGGCTTGAAGGGTTCCCGTAGCTTTCTCGAACGCGATTTGGTCGCTCCCGACTGGTAAGATACACTCGGGAGTAGCCTGAGAGTCAAACATTCTCATGATTAAAAGCAGGTCTGCGGCCTTTGGGTCATGGCTTCTGATTTGTCCAAATGAGATTAACCACGTTGTCGGTACGGGATTCTTCGACTAAGGATCTCGCGCTTCGTCTTCAAAGTCTTCACTGAGAAGCTGCATCATAGCTGTGTCACTTTGTCGATAGAGCTCCAGATACTTTTCCATGGAAATACTGTTCACGGAAATGAACGAAGCAGCCTGCACCACCGCTAAGGGGAAATGGTTCAGCAACTTTGCGAGCTCCGTCTATATCCTCGAGAATGGGCTGAATGGACCGAGTCGCGACTTCAGTAATGACTTGCATTCGTTGGTGGTCAAGGCCGGGAGTGATAACATGATCCATACGGGTAAACTTGAAGCCCATTTTGCTGATTCGCGTGGTCAACAATGAGCCGCCATATCCCAGGCTATTCGCCTTCGAACCAATCCTTTACAAGCTGGAAGACGTCAACCCCCTGATCTTGATATCCTGTTGGGGCAACATCTTTTGCGATATCCTGGTAGGCTTTCTTCATGCGTTCTGCACTACGAGCACGTACCCAGAAGATGGATATCTTGGCTGACTTTCTGAACCTGTGAGCAGGTTGTAGTGCGACTCGAGTTTTACTGTTGGTATGATGATAGGTCAATTTTGCTTGTCTGGTGGTAGATCCAATGGTAAGTTTGGGAAGAACTCACCCCATGCCTCCCAAGCCAACGAGTGCGACGCGACAATGCTTCTCTTAGAGACAAATTCCAGTCCTCACAAAATTTCTTTTCTGCCGATAAAGTCGTCAGCTGGTTGGACTGGCACCAGGTAGTAGGCCGTTTTTGAGGCCGCAGGTGGAGGAGCAGTGTTCAGAGTCGGCATACTCTCGAGAAGTGCTGCAAAGTCGTCCAATGTTGGAGCCGAAGCAACATGGTAATAGGTCAACGTTTGAAGGAACAAACACAGTGACTGCGCTGTCTCTTCGACTTCCCGACCCTGTCTTAAGCTTCTTTGCGCCTTGCGTAGTTCGGACTCGCCCTCCTCCCTCAGGGCTTGCTTGAATAAATCGCCCAGATCCGTCAATCTAGCCTCACACTCGTTGAGCACGCGAAGCGGAACTTTGCAATCGATGTCTACAATTTTCTCTTTCGAAACCTGTGCTTGAATCTCAGCTAAGGTATTGGCTATCAATGGCAGCGCTGTCTGCATGTCTCGGAAGGCTTTAGGAACGCCAGGATCGCCTTAGCTATATTGTCTAACTCGATTCAGTCATTGTGGTTGAATCTACTCGACGCCTTCGAGAGCTACTCACAGGCCTGGTAAGCGCCCCAGGCTTGGAGTGATCTCTTAGTGCGCAAAGGGTTACAATTGAGATAAGAGTGAAACAATATCTCCATAGAGATAGATTGCTTGCAGCAAAATTTGAACATTCGGGAGTATGTCCAAAAGTTGAACGCAACTTATGAAAATCGGTTTTCTCACGCGACGGAACTGTCTAGCAAAGCTTGTTTCAAAAGATAAAATATCGAGTAAGCAGCGAAGGCGGTTGCGGAGTGGTGTTTGCCAACTCTCCAAGGTAGGGTCGCACAGTATCCCTATTGGAGTGCCATGTCGATGCCATGGCTATAGCTTGCATCAGTACGGCGTAGTTAGTGTTGGGGAGCCCCCATGCGTTCAATGATAGCGCCCACCCAGGTATTTTTGAAAGACCAGTCAACAAAATTCTTCGTATTGTCCATGAAAAAGCCTCGCACAGGCAACCTATGGCCGTACCTGGTCTCGAAATACTGTGATTCTAGACCCACAAACCACTATCATCATACAGCTTCTTGTGCCATGGCGTGAGCCTACCGCAAAGAAAGCTCCCTTGCACCTTCGCTGATGAGAGGATGGAATGGACAACCCCGAGTGAGGTCTATTACAGCTTCATAACGACAAGGCTTGGTCCTGACCACTCGTATGGCGCCCAGGTTGATGCACCCTACCCAAAAGTCGACTTTCACCCTGCAAGGCGTAAATATGTGGCCCTCCTCTTCGCGCTTTCAACCGACACAACAGCCGTACAAAGGATCTCATACATCATAGAGAGTCCATCCTCAACAGCTTCCATGATATGCAATTCCCCCAGCTCTTCAATAGGCAATTGTTTCTCACTCCCAGGAACCGAACGACTTCGCCTCGGCGCCCCTTCGCCTTCTGGGTACACGAGTAGCGCCACTCTCTTCTTGGCCTCGTTCTGGAGCTCAATCTCCACCCTACTGGGACCCAAAGGCTCCCATGTATATGATGTTCCATCTATCAAGCACTGGTATTTCTGCTCATGCGGGTCTACCAGCACGTGGGTCTGGCTGAAGCCTGCGTCGTTGTAGAAGCTCGTGATATCCTACCCATAGCTCTCAAACTTGACTTCTGAGCAAGAGATGGCCTTAACCTCTTGGTGGCTCGTAATGAGCATATGAGAATGCTGATTCATTAAGCCACCAGTAGGATCCAAGGTGATGGTGTAGCTCGTCGTGATGAATTCTCATGCAGAGGTCAGGCTTTGAGTATTCGGCAAGATCTGGCGGAGGATGAAGGTCCTAAAAGCCTTTATTTCTCGTCCCTTCCCAAGCGCCGGGGTCTATGCTTTCGGAGAAACAGAATCGACGACTTCGATAAGGGCGAGATCATCAGAGGCCATCCTGCGCTTGGATCCCTCAAATCTTTGCACCTTTACATAGTGACTCGAGAAAGCTCCTCACAGATGCCAGTACCGGCTTAGGTAGGGTTTGCTGAGAGCTTTGCCCGAAAGCTGAAGGACGTGGGTGTGATGGGAACGACTGAATGTCAATGCTGACTAAGCGCTAAGCTGTATATTATCCCGGAATAATTTTGTAATTTGCTGGCCTTTACAACATTGGGGCCGAGAAGCATCAATGGACAATAGCAAATGTGAAATGAAGCTTAAGCTACTGGGCTATCGTAGCAACGATCATTCTACCCTTGTTACATGTGAAGGTCTTTTCCTGTTGAGCGACAATATGCTTGGGGCAGTCACCCAGCATTCAGTCTTCTGCAATGCTTCCAGTCATTCAACGTCACTGCCACTAGATTCGAATTGCGCTCGACGTCAGCAAACCGGAAGATAAGAGCTGACGCTTGCAATGTGAAAGCATATATTCGTTTTGCTGAAAGAAAGTCGCTGCTCTGGGCGCGAAAATTAGTGAACCCGACTTTCGGACAGGGTGAAACCAGTCTTTTTCGGGACCACATCGGCGTTTACCAATGGGGAGGCTGAGCTTTCAACATCATGCCAGATTTTATAGGCGCGTAAAGTCCTGAGTCTCAGCGTTCCCATTTCGCATCAGCATATTGCCGCGGAAGACGCGTATAAAGTCTTTCAGTATCAATTCAGCATCCTCCTTTCCACTTCGCCTTTTGGCTTTTAGCACCCATCTCCAATAAACAACATGATTTCATGTGCGAGTCTCCCTCTCATCTTCCTCTCAGCAGCCAGCTCCACACTCGCACTCGCCCCGCCTTCATCCGGACCAGCCATCAACATCGTCTCGATCCCACCCCAATCCAACAACTCTGTCTTACCCCTAGTGACCGAGAATGATGGCTTGATCGCCGTCAACGCCTCTCTCCTAGGCACCCCTTATGCTGCCCCCGACGGCGTAACCGCAGAGCCACAGTGCGACGGCGACCTTTACGGTAATGATATTAAACGAGAAAGCTGCCTCGAAGCACTCGGAATTATTGACTGGCCTGCTGGAAATCCCATGATGAGTTTTGGTGATCGTGCGAAGGGACTATGGGACAATCAATTGCCTATTCGGTGGCAGAGCTGTGAGTCGAATTCCAAGCTCTCGGAACATACGCCTTGGCGTCCTTTAGGCTGCGAATCCCTCGTTGCTGACTTCGAGTTGATATAGCGGATGGTTCATGCGCTATTGATGTGGTCATTCATGAAGGTGTTTCGGCTGATAGTGTGACTAAACAAGGTTTAAAGGATGCCATTGTGACTCTGCTGAATAAATGCGTTACGAATGCCTTCCCGAATAAAGGGGGAGTGATAGGGCTTATAGGTACGTACACCTCTTTTCCAGCTAGACTGTCGAAAACGATAATTGCTTTGGCTATATCTGATGGATTACTGACGATCTCAAACAAAAGGCGAAACCGGCGACATCGCAGTCATCATTCGAAAGTATGAGCCGAGACTGCTTTGCAAACAAACAGCTCAAATAACCCCAAGGAGCTGCACTAGTGTAATGGCTGTGGTGCCTGTGAATACAGACAGCTTGACCTTTGGCCCAAGGGGCGGTGCGGGTGTACAAGTCGTTGCGCCACAGAAGTTTACCGCTGGTGCGTTGCTTTCCGTCTATGCTTTCTCGATCTTTACTTTATTGAGGAAAAGCTGTCATTCGCAGAGCCCAATCCCTTCTCATGAAGAGTGCCCTTGCTGCGTGTCAAAAGATCCATAAGATTGTTCACATGCTGATATAACAATGACATTGTGCAGCCTTCACCCAATGTACATTTGTATACACGACCAGGCGGACAACTCAAAGCCAAATGCTTATCGCTTCAGCTTCATACTTCGACCTCTGGGCTGCTACGGTGGCAGTCAATGCTATGTGTGTACGCCGAGGGTACCCTGGTGTCGCTGGTCTTGGTGAGTGACGTCCCCTGTGTATATCAGATGAGAGAGAATGGAGAAGACTGACATGCGCGGTCTCACTGAAGGGGAGCACAACCAGATGTATGTTTTCGTGGCGAATAGACGAACACCGATGGGCGAGATGATTGGGATGACAGGAAACTTTACAGGGAACGCGTTGGATATTAGTGAGACGTAAGGGCTGTGTGGTGACGAAGTATCTGCGATCGAGGTAAGGATTTGCATGGAGATGTGATGATGTATCAACAGATTATCCTCAATGATATATGCCGGACGTTTTCATGAGTTTGGATTGAGATGTTTCGACTAGTGGAGGCAGCCTCAGGAGTACCGACTCTCGCGAAAATCAAGATAAAGTAGCTTAGCATAGGTACGGTTTGAATTAAAGCACTATATACAAAGGTTATATGAACAAGCTCCAAACTATAATGTACTATGCGAGCTTAAGACCATAGAGAGTACCGTTGCAGATCTAGATGGTGGAAAATCCAAAGAAACTTCTACGAGTGCTGGCGCCCTTTAGACGTTCATTGTTGGATCTCACTCCATCAACAAATAATTGGGGGCGGATAGAGGGAGACCCCACTTTACTAACGGGAGACCCTTTACAGAGACCCTATAGATATTAATAATAATAACGTCGTCGACGCCTATACTTAACGCTATTATCACCGCCGTTATTATAAATATATCTACCGTACTAGTTACCCTCGCTACTACCCTACTCGCCGTCGCTAGCCCGCGCCCTTAAAGCTATCTCTATACCCCGAATAAATAATAACTATACTATAAATAATAGAATCTAAAGCCTAGAAAGAGTATAGAATATAATTATAAGGTATATAGTTACGTCATTCTTTATTTAATATAGAATAGGCTTAAATTTAGTTTATAAATTAAAGTAAAGTAGAATTAAATAAAATACTAGTATTTTAGAAAAATCCTCCTATTAAACCGAGAGTAACTATTTAGCGACGACGAGGTAATACTCGAATATTAATAAAACTACTAAATATACGTTTTATAAACTAATTATATATTATAAAAATATACTAGGGGTAAAGTTTAAAGTCTTTTCTTTAAATACTTTTATACCTCGTCGTCGCTAAATAAATATCGCTTTCTTATTTTATAATAATAAAAGCGACTACGATTTACCTTATAAATATTATTTTAAATCTTTTATATTATTATTTAAATAACTCGTCCGCTTAATTAACCCTCGGTGTTATTAATATCTCTATTACTATTTTATTAACTTTATTAAACTAGCGCCGCTCTTTACCCCGACCTCTTCTTTTTAATTTTATAACTCTATAATATTACTCCCGATTTCTTATCGTTTTAATTAAAGACTAGTTATTTTCGGTCTCGTCCCTCTATTTACGAGTACCCCGTTTATAATCTCTTTCTTATACGACTAACTCGAACTAGGAAAATTCTCGTTTTATAAATATATTATATATTAACGTTTTTTACTTCGTTTTCCTAGGTTTCCTCCTAATTATTTTCGATTCTTATATTAACTTTAAAGGCTTAATTTAAATATCGTCTAATATTAATAAATTAAATTTCTATTAATTATAGTAATATTTAAGTTTTAGCGGTGACTCTAGAGTATATAAAATTTCCTATTACTCGTATATATATAGTAGTCCTATAGTTATTCTAAAGACACTAGTATATCGTAATATATATATCGAACCGCTCTTTTTAATTCTCTTATACTACTAGTATATAAATTCGATTATTAATAAATTAAAATATCCTATTAAATATTTAAATAATAGAATCTTATACTTTAATAGTAAGTTAATCTTCTTATTCTCGTATATCGCACGGATTTCTAAATCCTTATAATCGATAAAGTCGCGAATCTTATTAACGACGTTTTATTAATTATTAATAGAAGTATTTAATCTCTTTTTAAATTTCTAGTATTTACTCTCGTTTATTAAAGTAACTTTCTTTCTAAAGTACGATATATAATTAATTTAGTAAATAATTATCTTAGTCTTTTTACTATTATTTAGATACTCTTTATATATATATAAATATAACTCTTCTTCTTAATTTATTTACTTTATTTTTTATAACTCGTCGTCGGCCTAAATAAACTCTATTTTACTATTAACCTCGAGAGTTTTATATTATATTATAAAGTAGTAGTATATTATATATACTTACGCCTCGTTAAAGGTATTAATATATTATATACACCTACGCCCCGCTACCTCTATAATATTATTATTTATCGATACGGGGTTCTAGTTTTAGTATCGTAGAGTTCTAATTTTTAATAATCTTATATCGAGTTAGTATTCCCTCGTTTTATTAGAATCCTTAGAGATTAGTTTTATTATTAAATTTAAGATTTAAGAATTATTTAATAATAAACCTCGTAATTATTTTACGTTTTTTATATTATTATTAAACTACTAGCTCTACGCCAGCGGCCTTAGGTATTATATATATTAAATATTATAATTTTACATTTTCTAAATTACTAGTAAAAACTTTATTAAATCGACTACTAATATTCTTATATATATATTATTAATATAATATATAAGTTACTTTAAGAAAGATATTCTTAATAGCCGCGATTAACTTATCGTTATCGTTAATTAAAAAGACTTTTTTATATTTAGTCTTTTATTCGTTATTTATTTTATTTTTATTATATACTTTTTAGTATTAAATAATCTTATTTAAAGTATATATAATTTATTTAAATTACTTATATATCTCTTTCCGAAGAAAAGCGAAGCCGATATAGAATATTTTATTATATATAGTTATAGAGGTAATAATTAATAAAGGTATATTATATTTATTCGTTTTATATATAATATCTAGGAAAAAGACGTAGTAGTAAAACTTTAATAAAGCCTCGGATTTTTTATAAAAAAATATTAATCTCTTTAAAACGTCGTCGCCGTTTAATACGTAGTATATTTATAATTACTCTTTATAATCGAATTTATTAAATAAAATTATAAACGGACTTCTCTCCGCTAGCCTTATATCTCGAAGGTTTATATATATATTATATATATCTCTTATATTAAACGGGTATATAGGGTCTTAATAACGAAACTTAATTATAATTTTATAAATAAATAATCGTCGTCGACCCTCGTTTATAATCTACGATACCTTTTCTCGTAAAAACTTCCGTTAAATCGGATATACTTTAGAATCGGTAGGGAGGTAGTTATATAAATAACTCTTTATTTTAAATCGTTATAAATTATATTCTTTAATAGCGGCCTTAAGTTATTAATAATCGATTTTTCTAGAAATATATTATTATTTCCTTTTATCTATAATAACTATCTCTTTATATTTATTATTTATATTATATTTTAATTAATATTTCCGAATTTTATCGTTTTTATTTAACTTCCTATTACCTCTAATTATTATATAATTATTATAATATAACCTTACCTACCTTAATTTAATTTAATTTATTTTAGATTTAATTTAGGTTTAAACTAGTTTCCTTATTTCTATCCTAATATAGTCGGGATAGGAAAAGAGTAAATACTCTATATACTAGTTTTTATTTAGATAATAACTAGCCCTACCCTAACTTTCGTCTTTTATTTTTTATTTTAATTTACTCCTATATTATAACTAGGTTATAATTTAATAAATTTAATTATTAATTTAATAAACCTCTAGATATTAATCCCGTCTTTTAATATTATAAAAGATTAACTACCTAATTAGTACTCTTTAATATTAAAATAATTATTATAAAGAATTAATACCTTAACCCCGAAGATTATATATAATAATTCCTCGCCGAAGTTTAGAATAACCTTATTAGCTTTTTTAATATCTTCGACTATTTATATATTTAAACCGAGAGTAATTCTTTATTAAATATTTTATCCTCGTTTACGCCTCCTCCTCCTCCTATACTAGATATATAGTCTTTAATTTATATTATCGTTTAGGTAATAACTTAAACTATATTTATTATAAAATAAATTATACTTTAGCCCCCGCCCTAGGTATTCGATAAGAATATCTTTAATAATATTATTATTATAAGCCTACGCTCGTCTTCCCCTTTAAATATTTAATAATTTATTTTTTTATAATTTTAAACACCTCCTAGATCCGAAAAGTTCCTAGATATCTCGGAATATAAAGAGGATTAAGATAAATTAGATATTTAGGAGTAGACGTTAATATAACGGATATATATTAATTATAACCGCTACCTTATCGATAGCGATAAGATCGTTTATATAAAGTTTAAATTAAATATTAATAAAAAGGTCTTTAATTTAATAAACCGTTACTAAAAGAAGGGTCTTTATACTTTAATTAATTTTACTAATTAACGAAAGATACTATAGGAAATATATAATAACCCGTTTAAATAAGAGGATACTCGGAATTATATTTAGGAATTTAAATAAGGCTTTATATTTTTTAATAAATATTTTAACCTTATTATTTAAAAGAAGGAATATTCTCGAATAAAGAACGAATCCTTAATTAACGCTATAAAATATAATATTAATTATATTATTTAATAGGCCTTTATCTCTTAGAGGAAAATTAATAATTAACAATTATATATCTTTAATAAATACGTCTATATATACTCCGAAATCGATTAAGAACTTTAATAAATTAAGTACTCTTTATCTCGTTAAAGTACTACTCCTACTAAATTAAAATAAACCTTAAGGAGGTTTACTATATCTTTATTAACTTTTATCTTTATAGCCCGTTTTATTATAACGAGTATTTTTATCCCCGTTACCGTAGCTTTAACTCTTTTATTTAGGGAATTAATAAACCTCGATTCTACCTAAACTACTATTAAAGGTAAATTAATAAAAACCTTAATTATTAAAGTTATTTATAAGAAATAAAGGTTTTACTTTTATTATAAATCGTTTAAATATAATATAAGAGTTTATTTAATTGAATTAACTAGCCTCTAATCTAGTATTATAATTATTATCGACGACGACGAGAATATTATAAAAGGAGTTACCCTAGACGCGAGAAAAGAATAATCCCGGTATAAAGTCGTATACTAGGACTATAGATACCTAGAACTTTATATATACCTTTTTATTTATCGATTATATCGTTTAATTTACCTTCGTTATTAATTAAATTTTTATTTAAATCTATTATATAGCTTTTTAAAACCGATTTTACTTTTCGTAATAAATATATAGTTATTTCTTATTAACTACGGAATAATTAATCCCGAATTTAAATTAAAGTTTTAATTAATACTAGTATATCTAGCTATCTTTTTATCGATTATAATTTTATATATATTTAATATCTACCTCTTCGCTTTCTTCGTTATCTTTATATCGTCCGACTCTTTAATAATATATTTACCGTTATAAAATATATTATTTATATCGTAGAAGCGATTTTAAATATTTATAATTATTAAAAACGAATAATTTTCTTTATTATTAAGTTTAGTTAATACCCCGTTATAATTAACCTATTATATTTCTACCGTTATAAAGTTACTACCGATTTCTTAAATAATTCCTTAACCTTCGCTTTATATTTTTATTTAAGAAACTATACCTTTAATTCTATAAAAATCTTCGTGGAAAATAAACTCTTTTTTATACCCTAAGAAAAATTTTAGATTTAAAAATTCTAGTCTTTAATTTTATTTAATACCCGTATAAAGTAAACCCCGATTTAAAAGGAGTCGCTAATATATAAAGTAATTTAGAATTTAAAAGGAGTTACTTTAGTTTTAAATTTATTAATAATAAATCTAGATTTAAAAGGAGTCTTCCCCGCCCTAATTTTAATTATTTATTCTTATAAGAATTAATTATAATAACGAGTATAATCGTATCGTTATTATCGTTAAATAAGGAAAGATATTTAAAATTAAATATTATAACTTAGCCTCGCTTCGTTTTAAATTCTAGTATTACGAATAACGAACCTAATACCTAGTTACTTTTAATATATACGAGATAGGATTTTGATTATTTACCCGGTTTATTATACTTAACGAGTAAACCGTATTTAATTTATTATTTATAAAAATCGATTAATTTTTAGATATTCTAGAATAAATCTCGATTTTAAATACCTAGTTTTATTAAAAACCTAAATATTATAAACCTGGGCCACGCCTTAGTTAAAATTTTAAATTAAATATTTACGATTAAGCCTAGAACCGAGTTATATTTAAAATAAATAAGAAGTTCTACCTCGCCGTCGTTATTATTTAAGAAGAGCTTTAAGCCTACCGAGATAATAAAAATATTAATTTAATTACGATTTTACCTACGCGGTATTATAAATTCTTAGATATTTTTTCGAGAAAAGACGTTAATACTTTACCTTTATATTAATTATATAATTATATTATTAAATTTAAAGAAGGGCTATAACCTCCGTTATTTAATTTATATAATATAAATTATAATAAGATCTTAAAACTCCGTTATTACCTAGATAAAAACTTTAATAAAGATTTTATTCGAGTTAATCGGTTTTATATTATATTCTTTATTTTATTTATAAAGAAATTTAACGGAGGTTTATATTTCTACGTTAATTACCGAGGGTTTAATATTATTATTATAGAAAAAAAAATACTTTTTATTTTTAATTTTAGAAACCTTAAATCGATTAAATCGTATTAAGGTATTTTCTAAATTAAATATTATATTTATTTTTAATCGCCTCCGTATTAAGGAGGGCGACGAAGAATTTATAATATTCCGTACCCGAATCGGCCTATTCGAATATTTTATTATATTATTTAAATTATATAATAACCTTACCTTATTCTAATATTATATTAATAATACTCTTCGTAAATTTCTCGATAAGATTTATATTATATACCTCGACGATATCTTAATTTATAGCGATATTAAGAAAGAGTATAAAATCTATATTAAGTATATTCTTTAGAAGCTCCGTAAGGCGGGGCTTTAAATAAATATTATTAAATACAATTTCTATATTAAGGAAATTATATATTTAAGATTAATTATTATTATTAAAGAGATTAAAATAAATTTAAAGAAAATCGATATTATCTTAAATTAATTATAACTAGTTAATATTAAAGACGTTTAAAGTTTCCTAGGATTCGTTAATTTTTATCGGCGTTTTATTTATAAGTTTAATAAACTCGTTATATTATTTATAGTTTTAATTAAAAAAGGTATTATCTTCGAGTAAAGTATTTAATATTAAATAACTTTTAATACTTTAAAGAAGGCTTTTACCTTTAATATTATTCTAGTTTATTTCGACCTTAACCGTAAAATTATAATAAAAATAGATACGTTTAATTATATATTTAAAGGGGTTTTATCCTAGTATAATAATTAAAATATCCTTCGTTTTATTTTTTATTTTTTAAAGAAGTATAATTTTACCGAGTATAATTATAAAATCTATAATAAAGAGTTTATAATAATCGTCCGCGTATTTAAGGAATAACGCTTTAAATTAAAAAGATCTACTTTTTTTATCGAGGTAATATTAAATTATAAAGTTCTTAAATATTTTATTTTATTTAAGATATTATCTCGTTATTAAATAAAGTAGAGCGAGTTTTTATTTTATTTTAACTATAAAATTACCTACCGGCCTAGTAAAGAAAGTAGTAAATTTAATATATTAATATATCGATTAAGAGACCTCTTTAAAGAGGGAGATAAATTAAATCCTAGATATTAATATTAATATTAAATTATATTAAAAAGAAAAAACCTAGCCCTAGAAGTCCTTAAAAATTATATTTATAATATATCGTTAAATATAGCGACCTTAGTTTTAGTTCTAGTTATTTTAACTATATTAATAATAGATTTAGAGATTTTTATTTAATTTTTCTAGTTATATTTTATATTAATTTATATAACCCCGATAAACTTTAATATAAATATTAATTTAAAACTTTAAACCCTACCTACGTCCTATAAGCCCGAACTAGATAAAGACTAACTTATTAATTTAAATAAAGATTTATACGATACCTTAACTTATTAATTATAGGATATAATTAATTAAGTCGATTAATTTACTTTTAAAGTCCTAGAAATACTACGTTCTAGAATATATTATTATAGCGGAATTCCCCTCGTTAAATATAAAAATAAGGATAAAGTTCTCTACTTCCGAGGAAAGAGATATATTCCGAATTCTAGTAAATTACGCCTTCGTCTAATCTAGTTAGTTTATAATAATATCGCGGGTAATTACCTAAATCGTATTAAATATTATAAATTAATTAATCGGGCCTATTAATGGCCTAACGTTTATATTATTATTTAACGATTCGTTAAGAATTATTATATATACCGAAGAATTAAACTTTCCCGCTAGTATATTTAAAAATAATTATATTTATTACCGCCCCCGTAATAACGTTAGAGAGATATCTCGATAAATTATATAGGTCCCCTACCGTTTTATATCTTTATAAAAATTATTTATTAATATATCCTAGTTTTCGTAGACCGCTTAACTAAGATATAGTACCTAGTATTAATTATATCGATAAAAATAGACGAAGTTTATAATATTTTTTACTAGAATATATAGAAGCTCTATAAATTACTAGATATTTTTATTTCGAATCGAGGATTTTAATTTATATCGGAGTTTTAAAAGGCCTTATATAAATGTTTAAAATCGATTAATATATATCTACCGAGTATTATCCTTAGACGGATAACTAAACCGAGCGGTTTAATATTATAATAAAATACTACCTCCGTATATATATTAATTATATATAAAATAATTAGGTGAAATAGCTCCTTAAAGTAGAGTTTTCTAATAATAATACCGATTTTTCTAATACTCTAGCCTCGCCTTTCTTAATTAATTATAATTAATATCTATATATCGGCCTCAAGCCTACCGAGTCTTTACTTTAAGATTTTACCGCTTAAATACGTATTTATTTAATCGTTATTAATAAATTTATAATATAAATAGAAGCCTTAAACGACTACCTCCGCGATAAAATATTTATTATTTAAAATATCTTTAAATCCTCGGCTAATTAACGAAGGCGCCTATATTTAATATATTTAATAAACGATTAAATATGACTAAATATTAAGAATTTGAATATTATATACTTTTTAATTAAACTCGACGATTATAATATCGGCCCCTTCCGAGTCTTTAAAGTTTTTAATAATCTTTTTATAATTTAGTTAAATTTTTTATATTTAATAAAAATTTACCCCGTCTTCTATACTAGTTTATTATAATTATAATTAATAACCCTCTATTTAAATAAGTCTAGTTTATCCTAGAATTTATAATTACCGAAGATAATTAACGAGAGTAATATATTAACGGAATTTTGAATTTTAAATATAATCGCCGTTATAGTCTACTTTTATTAAAATACTACGTTAATTAAAAAGACTACGTCGTTATATAAAAACTCTTTTATTACTTTACCCGTTATTAATAATTTATTAATAAATATTATATCTCGAATCCTAGCGCCGCCGGCCTTTACGAATTATTATATATTATTTAAAGGTATTAATATAAGGAACTTTTATTATCTTTATCCTAATCCGATTTTTAAGAAGTTAACCCCCGCCTATATTATAATTTATTCTTTATCCGTTATCGTCCCCTCGGTTATCGTTCCGTATCGACTTCGATCGATATTTTATATTATTATATAAATAAATAGTACCCTATAGCCTAGCCCCGCCGTTATTATTTATAGATAATAATATTAACGCCTAGTTTTATTCGTATACCGTTATTTATTCCCCGTTTTATCTCTTACCCGTTATTATTAATAACTCGAATACTCCGACGTGTTTTTATCTTAACTATTTCGTAACCCTAAATAAGATTAGGGTTATAAAATTTAATTAATCGAATTAATTATTTATTTATTTTATAGGAGCTCGACCTTAAAGAGAGGGTTATTATTATAATATAATTTTACCTACTTTAACCTAATTTAATTTATCTTAGATTTAATTTAAATCTAAACTAGTTTCCCTATTTTTATTTTAATATAGTTAAGATAGGAAAGGAGTAAATATTTTATATACTAGTTTTTATTTAAAATAATAGCTAGCTCTATTTTAATTTTCGTCTTTTATTTTTTATTTTAACTTACTTCTATATTATAGTTAGGTTATAGTTTAATAAACTTGACTATTAATTTAATAAACCTCTAGATACTAATCCCGTCCCTTAATAATAATTTTATTTTATAGTAAATTAATTTAGAGCGGCGACTAGTTTTTTAAATAAAGTATAAATATTATTAAAAGGAGGTACGTAGAGCTTTATAGGCCCTCGAGAGAATAAGAGTAAATAAAATAATATTAAATATCTTTATATAAAATCGTCGGAGTTATTTATACTTTATAATATTAATACCGGCGAGATAATTAGGCCCCGACGATAGTATATTAAAGATTTATCTCTATACTACGGTATTTTTTATTAAGGCTCTCCGTTTAATATTATAGTATAACGTCGATAGGACCTAAATTAATACTCGTAGAAAAGAGTATTAAGAATTAAAGAATAATAGGCTTCGTATTAATATAAAATAAAATTAAATAAATTCGATAAATTTAATTAATAATTTAATAAACGTTTATATTTAGAATTTATAATTAAAAATTTTAAGGGAAGTTAAATACGAAGCTCTTATTTACTAGGAAAATATATAATTTATATAATGAAAGGAAATCGTATTAAGAGTAATATACTTTATATACTCGCGATTATAAATATAGTAAATATACTTTACTCGCGATATTTATTAGTATAAATATAGTAAATATACCTACTAGTATTATAGTAGGCGTAGTATTTATTATAATTTAAAAATCGTAATATTATTCTCTCTCCCGTTAAGCTTTAGTCCCAAAAGTTTCCTAACTTCGTTATTATACTATTTTATAAAATTAACCTTTATAATTTAATATCTTATCGAAAGGAATTATTAAGTAATTTAAAAGATATTAATACCGTAATACGTTTATACTAGAGTTATATAAAAGGATCGAAGGCGTATTTTATTAAAGAGTCGTCGGAGAAGTATATAAAATATATTTATTTAGGACGAGATTACGACCTCGTTATTTCTCTATTAATATTAAAGAGAATTCATAATAAATATTTATAAATACGAAAGGAAGTCCGCGAAACTCGTATTTAATTAGCCGAGTAATATACTCGAGTAGGTTATTTTAAATAATAACTCGAGTATTTAAAAAATAAAGAGGAAGGACTAGTAATTATTAAATAAAGAAATATTATAGAATTAGAAGAGGACGAGTAACGAGTTACCGAGGTTACGAAGATATTATTTAACGACCTCCCGTTTAATATTTCTTTAAAGTAATTTTAACTACCCGTTAATTTTAACTAGTTAAATATCGTTTATTTTTTCTATACTTCTAATAAAACTCCTAAAGGAGTTATTAATAATTTATAAAATTAGTATTAAGCTTTTATATATTCTCTACTTTATTATATCTTTTTTATTTAACGAGGTAGTTTTAATCTTTTTTATTTAAAATCCTTTCTACCTCGAATTTTTTTTTTTTTTAATCTAGAAATAAAAAATATCCTATAAAGATATTTTAGAGTTTATTAATTTTAATTAAAAGATATAGAATATTAAATATACTTTAGCGTCGGCTAGAAGGTTTAATTTATAATTAACTAGTTCTTTACTTTTCTTAATCGAAAATAATCCGATTTTAATATAATTTAGTTTTTTATTTAGTTTTTTATTAATTACATTTTTTATTAAATCCTTTAATTAAAGATACTCTTTTCGATATTTATCTACTATTAACTTTATTCGAGTATTTATCGATTCGATTTAGATTTATATTTCCTTATATAACGCCTTTATATTAATTATATAAACTAGCGCTTTATACGCGTTAGGTCCTTATTTTAAATCTAGAAATATATTAATATATCTACTATAGTTTACGAAGAATAGCGTAAATTTCGTTATATTAAACTATATATTATTAAATACTAGTTAAGCTATAGGTAGAAGTTTTATTTAATTATTCTATTTCTTATTTATATAATATCGTAGATATATTTTTATTATTTAGTTTATCCGCTTTATCTACCTATCCTTTTATAAGTAATATATAATTAATATTCGTAACTTAGTTCTAATAGTATTAATTAGTATCTTTTAATAATTAAAGGTAAATTATTTATCTCGGTTAAAAGTAATCGACCTAAGTATTTTATAATCTCTAATAAATCGATTTAATAATACGAAGGCGATTTATTCGGCCTTATATATTTCTTTAATTAATATTATTATTATATATTTATTAAGTTTATTATAGATTACTATTATAGAGTTAAAGACTTCCGATATAATAGGGTTCTTTAATTTTAGTAATTTAATAACGAAATTTATTATAATATCGTCCTATAATATTTCCGGTACTAGGGCGAATTAGATTTAACCGTATTTAATATACTTTATAGATTTATTCTACTAGTACTCGACATATTTCTTAATATATTTCTCGACGTGCGACTTTAGTCCTAGCGCGTCGTATTTTTTATAAATAAGTTTTATTATCTTAATAACTCTAGGGTATCTTTAAACCGGATTATTAAAATAATCGTAAATAATTTCTTTAAGATATCCTTTAAGAAGATAAGTCTTTTTATTATATTTTAATAATTTAGTCTATAGTTATCAACTTCTTAATATAGTAGTTAAGGTATCGTTTTTATATTCTTTCTAAATACTATTAATAATTCCGGGAATAAAGATATATAATATCGTTATTAATTATTATATTAGGACTAGTAATTTATCCTATTACTAAATAAAGACTAGTTATATTATTACGTCCTTATCCTTTATATAGTCTTCTCGTTTATTAAATATATCGGCGCGACCGTTATTCTTTCCTAGGGTATAGAAGATCTTAAATTTATATTATTTTAATAACTTTAATTATCTAATTTATTATCGGTTTAACTATTTTATTATTATAAAATTAAGAAGATTCTTATAGTTTATAAAGATAATAAGATTTAAATAGCTTTTTATATATACCCGTTATTATTCTAGTACGGATACTACTACTAGTAATTCTTTATTATAGATATTATAATTCTATTCTATTAATAATATTTTTCTAGAATAATATATAATAAAATATTATTTATTATCTTTCTATTAGAGTATATAAACGCCTATTATTAAATTTAAAGCGTCGGTTTCGATTCGAGCTAGTTCGTTATTTTAAAAGGAATATAATACCGGCGGTTTTTTATAAACCTCTTTAAATACTTTAAAAGATTATTATTATTCTTTTCTCTATTAGAAAGTAATATCTTTTTTTATAATATCCGTTAATAATAAGGTTTTCTTAAAGTAGTCTTTAATAAACCTTTTATTAAAATTCGTAAATCTTAAAAAACTCTATACCGTCTTAATATTATATAATATAAATTATTCCTTAATACTCCTGATCTTTTTAGGGTTTATATAAATACCTTTAATATTAACTATAAATTTAAAGAATTTAACTAATTTCTTATAAAACTCGTATTTCTTTAATTTAAAAAGAAGTTTAATTAGTAATAAATAAATTAAGATATCTTATATATATTAAATATATTCTTCTTTATTAGTAAAGTAAATTGAGATATTATCGAGGTATATAATCACCGTTATATCTAGGTATACTTATATAATATTATTAATTAATATTTAATAAATTACTAATACGTTAATAAATCCGAAGGGTATTACTAGGTATTCGTAATAATTATATTTAATTCTAAAAATAATCTTCTACTCCTCGCTTTTTTTTATTCGAATTAAATTATATACGCCTCGAAAATTTAGTCGCGTAAAGATTTTTATTATTATAAATTAATCCTATAATTTATTAATATTTAATAAAGGGTACTAATTCTTTATTATAATATCATTTAATTTTCGATAATCTACGTAAAATTATAAACTTTTATTCTTTTTCGCTACGAAAAGGATTAGATAATTTATTAATAATTTAGATTCTCGGTTAAATCTTTTTTTAAGATTCTCGTCGATATACCCGCGAAGTACTCCGAGTTCTTTTTTTAATAAAGTGTATATAGATCTAAATATCGGTATTTTATTAAATTCGAGTTCGATTTTATAATCTTATAATTAATATTTAGGTAATATTTTAATAGTTATTTTTTCCTAAAAAAGATACTTTTATTATTAATACTCTTTAAGGATATTAAGAGGTTCGTTTTTATTTTTAGAAATTTTAATTTATTCGCCCTATTAATCTTTTTAGTTAATATATATCGAGTTAGATTCTTTTATAAAATTATCTTTATATAAAGATAAAGTATTATAAACTTCGACTAGGTTATAATTCGATTTTTTATTTATAATTATTTTTTATAAATATATAAATATTATATTAACGACGTCTTTAATATACGGAAATATAAATACTCCTCTCGTTTAATTTATTATTAAATTATATTTCTTTAACTAAGGTATTTTTAGAATAATATAGTAACTAATTATTCTTATTATATCGAAGGTAATTTCTTTATAATAGTATTGAATAATAACTAATAACGGGAATATTTCTTTATTTACTCTCTTTATTAATAACTTCGACCCGTCGGTTAATTAAAACTTATATTATTCTTTCTTTTCTTAAGTTAATAGGTTAGTTATTTAAGTTATTATTCGAGATATAAGATTATTAATTATTTTTAAATCTATTATCGTAACGACCCTATATCCGTTGACTTTTACCGGTATTCGTATATATATACCGTATTAAGTTAAGTATAACTATTATTCTAAAGTTAATATATTAATCTCTTTATATTTTCCTTTAATATAAGGGACTAGTCTTTTCCCGACGAAAATAAAAATCCGTAATACTTTTTAGACTCGAAGTACCTCTCGTAATCTTCGGTTAAATAATAATATTATTCGTTTTAATTATAGTATTTCGTTTTCTTATTATATCTTATCTAGTTTTATAACTATAATTATTATTCTTTATCGTGGCCTAGGAAGACCTAATTCTCCCTTTTCTTTATTAAATACTACGGATAATTATCTTTAATATAATTATTCTATTAACTATAATTATATCTTAGTTTTATAATATATTTTCGCTCTCCTAAACTATCGTAATAGTATTTATAATATTCGTTTATATATATTAATTAGTATAACTCCTTATATCTTAAGTAATATTTATTATAGGTATAATTAATTCTAAAGGT
>JAABUS010000805.1_pt1 | contig 74966 bp, 80 predicted proteins | sample 5560161 | NCBI WGS metagenome assembly JAABUS01 (sample SAMN10711885, study PRJNA513376) | rock metagenome | isolation source: Antarctica rocks | place: Antarctica: Victoria Land, Trio Nunatak nord | collected 2016-01-04
AAGCCTACGAACCTGCGACCACAACGCCCGCTGCAGGCGACAATGATAATACGTCGACCAAGTCGGACAGTGATGGTTGCTGCGGCTGTGTGATTATGTGAAGAGACGGGATTGAGGCGGATGGGTTGGCATGGATGATAATGGAGCAGGTTGGATATAAGTCTGCTCTCATACGGATTGTGAATATTCCTCACTTCGTTTTACAGGCGGGGGACTTGACTTTCCCGAGTTGGGATATCAATAATGGTTGATCTGACTTGTTCCCACTCCAACCCCGACTGACGTACGAGATTTAACATATTAGAAAATTAGAAAATTATTAATCCATCTGCCACCCCGCTCCAACACAACCCACGCAAGATCTTCGCTCCGCATGCTCCGCACACATTTTCCCGTATCATATCAGTCCTACAACGCACGAGTCCAGACCCACTCAACTTCGAAACCCCACTACATACGCTCTCGCTCCGCTCCCACACCCCAAAAAACCCAAGCAAATCTCTCCATCTCTCTATTGCATCATATCTCCTCTGCGCATCTGATCTCTGTGTCTAGATGTTGCAAACGGAGTAGATATGTCATGCACGTTCCCTTCCTCTCCTCCGCTCTCGACTAGCCCGGTCGCCAAGAAAGCTTGGACAGTTCTCGCCATTGACCTAGTCTACCGTTTGCCGAAGCCTTCGCGTCGGAGTTGGACATGTTGGAAATAGGGGAGTTGGTAACCTCCGCCTCATAGGGCTGGTAGGGCTGGGGCCCGCTAGTAGAGTTTTCACCTTCCACCTCCTAGATAGCCTCCTAACAGCAACAACCAATATATCAATATGCCCCCATATGACCTCGTATTTCAACAGGACAGTGATGTCATCAAGCCGGGTCGGGTCGGCTGTCGTAGTGTTTAGTTCGTCGGTGCTTTTGGGCAGGGGAATGAGGAAGTGAGAAGGGTGGTGCGGTGGGGGGTTTGGGGGCTGATTTTGTGGATGGAGGTGGGTATTAAGATGGGTTGGAGTGGAGTGGAGGGGGCGAGGAGTTGATCCCTGAGAGAGTATTGTTGAGGAGGTTATCTCATGTCGATTTGGTCCTTGTGACCGTTTTCTATACTCTGGGCTTGGTTTCCTTCCGCGTGGTCGTTGCCGAAACCCTCTATTGTATGTCTTTATCTCCCTTACGCCGACCCCTGAAAGCCTCCAAGTCGCTCCAGCATACCGAAACCCCCAAGCCCGATAACCCCCAATTACCCAATCCTTTTATACATTACTGACCTTAACCCTTCCCTCCTCCCTCCTCCTCCCTCCCCTCCCTCCCCTCCCTCCTCCCTCCCCTCCCTCCTCCCTGCCCTCCCTCCTCCCCCCTCCCCTCCCGATCGCTCAACCTCTGAAACTCCCCTCCCCTCGCAACCCCCAACCCCAACTTCTTCAACGGCGTCCCATCGCTCTGCCTCGACCCTTCCATCCCAACATTGATATCCCTTCGAGAATCCTTCTTCGGGGAGAAGAAGCTCGGCAGGATCTTGGGGAAGATGGGGCGGATGCAGGGGAGACAGGCGGAGACCATGCCGATGCAGGGTTCAGCGGAGGACCAGATGGTTGCATCGACGGATTCCCCTGTTGGAGACAGGCGGTTAGTTTTCTCAAGGAGGGAGGTGAAGGAGGGGGAGGGGGCCTACAGGGTGGGTCGAAGCCTTTGAAGCGGTTAATTACTACTGCCCTGACGATGCCGATGATGCATGTGCTGCGTATATGCTGTCAGTACATGGACACACTTAAAACGGGGACAGAACAGTGACTCACATGCCACCAAGCATAAAAATCCCGCACAATCCCACCTTCTGCGCCCTCCCCATCTTTAACTTAACCACCATTGGGAAAGGCAACACCAGTAGAATAACATCGCTCAAGAGATTCAGCATCGCCTCCGAAAAATACATCGATGGGCCGTTAATACATTTCCCGCCTTCGACCGTCTTATCCCAATAGTAGCTCATCGGGATGCATTGTAAGCACGAGGTCAGGATAACTACGACACCCCAGGCTATGCTGAAGGCGCCGAGACACCAGGCCCATAGCCTGTAGGTGCGGACGGGGAAGACGCGGTAGTAGAGGAGGAGGATGGAGATTTTAATGGGGGGAATGGAGGCGCCCCAGGAGGCTTCGAAGAGGAGTTGGAGCTAGGAGGAGTTGGGTTCAAATGGTGGTTTCTGAAAGTTCGGAGAAAGGCAGGAAAAGGTGAGCTGACTTGGACATACCTTGTTGTACGTCAAGTGGTCGGAGGGAGAGAGGGTGGAGGCATGACGGCCGAGACCATAGCCGACAGCTGATGCACCATGGTGTTAGCTGATTGCGAGACGACATAGTATCGTGGAGGAATAGCACACCGACACAGGTGCTTATGCAGACCAACAGAGAAAAAGGCTATTGAGCATCAGCACGCTGGTTCTTAGATCTCGTGGATTCGTTCCTCACTAAAGCAATAATAATGGCAATGTCGTCAGCACCCAGGGCCACTCTCTTGAGCCTCCTAGCCACGATACGAAGAACGACAGCAAAGGTAGCTAAGAGGGCAAGGACGACATTCGCTACGAGCACTCGATAGCCTCTGTTGGCATACAGACCATCCTGAGGCTCAGGAGATGATGCCATGCTCCGGTGCGATTTCCAACGATTGACGCTCGCGGTGCATTGCAAAGAGTTGGATAAAAAGACAGGAGATGATGCATGTTACCAGGTTGAATGAACATGAACGTGAACCAGAGTAAGCAAGGCGTCATTTAGGAGATTACTCTGGAGCATAGGATTATGTGGGTGCAACCACGACGTAGTATGTACGGATAGATGGTCCAACCATAATCTGTACGTGTGTGACAGTGTGAGACGAGATACGGAATACAGTAATCCACAACCTGCCCGACAAGCCTTCAGTTCCATCAAAAGGGCCGGACCGTGCCGTAATGGAAAGATCGCCCGACGAGTCCCAACAGATTCATCATTGTTGGTGTGGCTGGCGCTGCGGCGTCGAGACAAAGCACATTACTGTCCGTATTCAGCTTAGTGCCGTGACCTCGCAGATCGAGGTACAAAATGCCGAGCAGTTTTATCAACTGAAACAAGAATGCATCCCAGCCATACCATGCCATACCTTACCTTACCTTACCATACCATTCCTACTCCATAGTCTTCAGATAATGAAATATATATCCGAGAATCTCCAAGGGCCCGGGATCCATTGTTTCAGAGCAGCAACCGATGAAACTTGCGCAACGGTTTTTGTAAATACATCGTGTCCCTACAATATCGCTGCTCCTCAGACTATTCGATGACTTTCCCGACCAAGAGCTAAACTCTACGTCGATGATTCGTTCAGATCATAGAGCAAACTTCTAATCGAGCAACGGCCCCATTGATGCTTTGCGATTCACCCATCGATTCAGCTCAAAATGTTTGCCGCGTTCTATCCTTTGGCTGGACCGACAGCTGGTATGCCTGCCTTTTTCTCTGGCTTTTCTATTGACTTCCAAAACTTCCAAGAAGAACAAGTGCCTCCGGCTCGTCAGGATATAGGCCAAAAATGATACCATAGTCCTTGTAGAGCCAGGTTTGGTCTTCTGTAAAGACCCCGGTTTAGTCTCGTCTTCACAACGTCGTAATACTCATGTCTTCCGGACCGTTGGCGCCTAGACCCGTGAGGCGACCAGCAACTGTATTGACGATTACTACAAGTACTTCGGTTCCAGCACCAGAAGTTATCGACATACCGAAGAGTGGCGCCCCACTGATCGTTTTCCCATCCACACTAGAGTATATCAAACTTCCGTCTCCTCTCTTATTATAGGCTACCCCCTGATAGTGGATGACATCCGGGTATTTAATACGTGCAGATGGTCTCTGTACTGCCTCGCTAATCACCCCGGTTTTGTTTCCATTACTTACCGCCTGAGGAACATACAGGCTGCCACTATACCCTTCCGGGGAGTGGTCTGTGTAGGCATCAAGGGCCTCCCCTACCGTACGGTGTTGAAGCACGAGTTCTCCGTCACAATCAGACCGTGGGCGCTGATACCTAAAGGCGGCGAGATGAACATGATACCTCGGAAGGTCTTGGAACAATAGATGCTTTGCGCGAAACCAACCCCAACCTAAGCGATCTATAGAGACGTCGAGGGGAACGCAGCAGATAGCCGGCGGCAGATTGGCGCAGACTTGCCGCATATGGTATTGCTGGTTGGGATCGTTGGCGAAACTAACATTAATTTGCCAACTAGCCTTGATGACGCTGAAAAAGAAGAGTAGGCGAATGATGGTTGAATGCATGGTCGTATGGGCCTATAGTCCCTTTCAACTCTTCTGCTTCTCTCGTCACCTCGTTCGACCAATGCAGCTGTCAAGGGAGAAGTTGAGGGAGAAGCAGCGTTGAGGGGCAGCAATATATAGACTTCGATTGAAGGATTAAAGACGGTGCGATGCTACGCTTAGACTCATCGCATAATTTGAAACCACAATCCATGCGTGTCTAGCTGAGCTTAGACAAGAGGCATGGGTCAATGTGTATATCAGATGTAGTAGACGCTGGGTTGAACGATCTATACAGTTGCACTAGTGTGACAGGGAAGAATGTCGACATTGAGCTAGGCGTTTCTTCTCTCGACATGGTTTTGCCGATAAGTTGCGAAAGTGCAAACAACAAGGAAGAGAAGGTCCGAGGGTCGGATTTAATAGTCGTTGCCAACCAAAGTTGAGTACCACAGAAAAAAAGATACAGCAACCTCTACATACAAAAAGTCCGAAAACATTCCTGTAGCATCAAAAAAACCCTCTAAAACGCTAGTGGAAGCTTCGACTCACAACAAGGCGCTGGGTTGATAAACTCAAGGTTCTCTTTCTCACACAGGTAGAAGGTATGGGTTTTGGTGAGGTCGTCTATCAATGACAGGGTGGCAGGGTGCATAAACAACAGCCGCTCTCACCTCAAACGGGGCTTTGTGTGGGATTTCCTCCTGCACCACGGGGATTTGGGGACGAGAAGCTCTAGGATGCACAACGGGTACGGTCGCATAGCAGTTGCAGGTAGGGAGACGTGCGCAAGCTTTGACGTTGTTCCAGCGTCAAAGCTTCTTGCGTCAGAGGGTGCAGGAAGCCAATAGAAAACAAGATGCTCAAATGAACAGACAGATTGTTTGCTTGAAAAAGATACCCGCATGGATTGGAAATTCAATGTACAGCTGATGCGACGAGAAAAATCGTGGCAAAGAAACAGATAAAAGTGATCCATCTTGGAATCTTTAATACATAATCCGTCAACTAGTTCAATAGTTGACCTGGGGTATTCGATCTGTGAATCGCTGTTTACTGACTTTCTACACTCTTTAATGCTCTTGATAGAACGTTTGACAAGCAGATACGTTGATGCTTGAGTGGGTCAAAGACGGCTCTTGCTGGGGTTCTATTCACCACTTTAACAGTAAGGTCAATCAACAATTCTGTAAAATAATTCGAAAACAAATAAAGAGAAGTGAGCGTATATTCAGAAGATTATAACCTTACACCATTCGAAAATCAAAAAATACGTCGATAACAAGGCACGTCGATTTCATCTCACCTACATAAGCTTCATAATTATAGAGAGTACTAGTTCTAGAAGACAAAGAGCCTATTTGTGCCTTTGAAGATCTCTACTGCGACCGTTGTAGTTTCCTGTATCTCTGGCCCTCCTGATGCATTGCTTACTATGTGGCCATCGCTTGAATCTATATCTATATATCTTCCACATCTTCATGTGAGATGAAATATATCCCAGTCGCAGTGTTGTTTGTCGAGTTCGTCTGGACAGTCTTACCACCCTTCAAAGCCCCATTCTCGACAACACCACCTCCGGGCACCGGATTGCGGTAGAGTGCATTAGCTCCACTCAGGACAGTGAAGTTCGCCAAGCTGATCTCGTTGGCATTCTGGTTGATGATAGTGGGGAGGCCAAAGTAGCGGGCGATCACCGACTCATGGCTTATTTGCAGCTCGTAATAACCGCGGTAATATAGCTCAGACCATTGCAGCTCACGGTTGTACTCCACAAGGTGACTGCTGGCATTGTTGGCTTTGGCAAGAGTTATGTTGTGGCCATAAGGCGAAGGGCTTGAAACAGCTGTGCCGGCGAACTCGACACCGATACTACCTTTACCCGTCGCTGGGTCGTACTCATGATCATCAAGCCACACAAGATCGCTGACCCAGTTTGCATGGGAATCTCCAGAGATGATGATGTTGTTATTGATCTTGTTGTCGTAAAGTGTTTGGAAAGTTCTGTTGCGATTGGCTTGGTAACCGTCCCACGCGTCGTAATCGAGGGGGTTGACATTGCCGTAAGCAATTGACTCATTTATGCGAGAGAATACCGTTTGTGATCCGATCACACGCCACGCTGCCTTCCGTTCAGCGGAGGCAATGAGTTGACCGTAGAACCAATTCTCCTGGCGGCTGCCCATCATTGACCGCCCAGCGTCGTTGGAGATGGCATGGACATAATCAGTATTCCAGTACAAGTCCGTAAGAGACCTATCGTAGTGACGGGTGTCTAGCATAATCAGATCCAACAGCGATCCGATAGAGAAGCTCCTCCAGATACGCAGGTTGTCGTCCATTTCAACTTGGCGAATGGGCAGCCACTCGAAGTATGCGCGGACAGCGTTCATCTTGCGCTGATCGACGCTGACACCACCGTCCAAAATAAAGGAAGCTTCGGTGTTGTTCAGGTCCGCTTCACCGTCACGGTAGGTATTATCAGCTACCTCATGATCATCCCAGACCGGAATCCAAGGAAACTGCTGGTGGCTGAGAAGCAGGTCTTGGTCTGTTCGGTATGTCGCGTGACGCTTGCGATAGTCGTAGAGAGTGAAAATATCTCGATCTGGAAGCGGCACACGTCCGATAGACTGTCCATACCCATACTCCCCGTTCTTGTACTCGTAGATATAGTCCCCAAGGTGGATGACATAGTCAACCGAGTCTTTGCGAGCTGGGTTGCCGTACGCATTGAAAAAACCAAAGGGAAAGTTTGAGCAGGAGTATATTGCGAGCCCGATCTTAGTAACCAAGTCATCTTTCTCGGGAGTGGTCTTTGTACGACCCAGAGCACTAGTGACATTGGAATTGCAGACACTGAATTGGTAATAGTATTGGGAGTAGGGTTTTAGATTTGTAGCTTCGACCTACCATACCATTAGTTGCGCACTCTTCGATGACCAACTGGTCCTGGTCAAATCATACCTTCAAAGTGTAATCGACATCGGAGCTCGTGTATGCTGTTCCCGAATTCACCACTTTTGTCAAAGCTTTATCGGTTGCAACCTTGTAGCTGACGCAAACTGGGGCTGTAGAGACTGGCTTGTGCTCGTCTGTGTCGTTGTAGATTGGTACCGGATTATACAATGGCACATAGCCAGACACGGTCTTATTGCTGTTGACATTGTCTTGCATTGGTGCACATCTTGTCCACAAGATTACCGAGTTCGGGTATGGATCTCCGGAAGCAACGCCGTGAGTAAAATTTAGGCCTGTGGCATTGTATGGCGGAGAGCCTCCGTTACGCCTGTTCACCTTGTTGATTGAGATGCCTAGGCTGGGGTGGTTGTGCGAGGGACTTCCATAGTTGATGTTTCTGGCATAGGAGGCTGCCGCAGCTCCGGCCAGAGCCACAATTGACAAAAGCTGAAGCATGTGGGGCTGCTGCTGTTGATGGTCAATGCCCACCAAAGGGCGGGCGAAGTCTCGCCCTCTTATAAGCCGTGCTCTTAGCCATGAGCTCACGGCATACGGTCTCTGCAAGCTTGAGAGATAGCCTGAATTTGGCGTCCCTACTTAATGGTACCTGTACGATATAGATTGGAACGGGTTCGGTAGCCAATGGGTAGACGGCAATGGAGCATGTTCCCCCCAAGGAGTATTCCGAGGGACCCACATGGTCGTCCCGGCGATTCGCAGAAGTTCTGAATGAGAGCGAGCGTGTGATGGGCCACCCTTGAAGGAATTGCAGGCACTCACAATAAACGTGTGCACCGTTAGACTAGCCCATTGGGTGGTCGAGGGTTGGTGAGTTGAAGTCCTTGAAGTGCGGAGATGGAGATGCAGCTAGCGAGGATCGTGCAGAGAGTCGCAATCTTGGTCTCTAAGGTAAGTCGGTATCTCCGCGTCGCCATATCGCATAGTTCTAGAACATCAGAACATAGTACTGCATCTTATTGCGTTGAGATGTTCAGATGAACAGTCAAACTCGCCATCCTTTCGAGAATTGCAAGCATAAAAATGGTAGCTTGTGCGAAAAGAAGAATTGGGCCGAGGAACATACTTACAATGGCACTGATTAGTCTCGGATTTTCATACTTAAAACTACTACAGTAGTATGTACTCCGTACTGTTACTGGTACTTTAGGTTTTTATTTACTGACTTCCTGCGCCTCTGGTTCAAGGCTTCCTATGTGTTATCTAGACTCTCGTCCTGATTAATTCGCGTTTTATCTGATGTTGGGCTCAGTTGTCTACTGTTCTTCCTAATACCGTTGCCCCCTGGATATGTGACGTCTAGATTGGTGATGTTGAAGGTAGCTAAGAGGCTTTCAATGTTTATTATGTCTCTAATTTAGGCGGTAAATACGCGAAAGGTACTACAGGCTTCGAAAGAGAATTAAGGGACTGCCTTGGTTTGCTCGTGGATTTTTCAACTGTACATGGCAATCTACCTCTGCTCGACCACTAGCCTGTTGACGTCTGAGCGACGTGAAGAACCCACCAACCTCTCAACTTAACAGCTGAGATCGTAGTTTGGTTGAAAGGCAGAATTGACCACCCCAAAGCTCGGACTGCTCGAGTAATCCTGCAGGGTGAACCAGAATGTGTGTGCTTCCTTGAATGCCTGGCATGCCACTGACTTCCAGTACGACTGGGCATTGGCCGTTGACGGTTGTGCTGCGCCTAGACTGTTCCCAGAGATAGGCCATCCTGTTTCGGTAATCCATACCCATGTCCCAGGCTTGACGTTGTTGACAGCACGCCTAGTCGCGTCTACACTGGACCAAAAGGTATTCGAACCATCGTTGATGGAGGCGTCCTGATAGTAAGGGTAGCCATCCGTACCCACAAAATCGCAAGCCATTATGACAGGCGCATTTTCTGGCTTTACCCACGCAGTCCATGTGTCAACATCTGTGATCGGAAATGAGTAAAGACATGATACTGAAACAAGATATGAGAAAGACGTACGTCCAACTTCGACGGATCCTGCTCCTACTGACCACAGCATGCCGCGCACATCGTGGATTTGTGAGGCCAAAGTATTGGCATCCGTGTTCCCTCGATAGAGATCTTCGCTACCTACCGAGACGCTTATAATCCAATTATGACCATACTCTTGGACAGCAGCCAGCAATGCTGCTTTCTCGGCATTGAAATGATTCGTATCTTCAGTCCAGACGCCGACAAGAAGCGTCGTACCAGTCGCAATCGCAGCTGGAACCGCGTTGGCGAGAGTATTGCAGTCTGAAGCAGCGTACAACCGGGCGGAAGTGAAATGACCTGGAAGAGCTGCAAGGATTTGAAAGTCCTTCTGCCAGTCTGCTTGGCTTTTGCAAGCTCCATTGGGAAGATTGGCTCCAAGCTACATGAAGTGTCAGCAAATGTCGCACTTGCCCCCGATTTCAGCTCTTCACACATTAAAACCTTTCCAGTATGCTTGAGCGGTGGCGCTCAACAACAGGAATATTGGGGTAAAAGCAAGTGAGAGCATTGTTCTTATCTAAGATTATTGGGATATCGAATAAGCGGAGCAATCGTCTAGTGTTGTAGGAAACGACAGTGGTGGACGATTGAAAGAACTACAACTAACAACCTATGTATATGGATGAAGTCCGAAGAAAAAGTGCGGATTAGAAGTGTTTATTTGTGTTCAGGGGCCATGAACCAGGATTAGAACAAACAGCGTCATCGCATGCCGGGGGCTAAGGTTCCCTCGGAAAGGGCCTCATGCAGGGCTGATGTCTCGTATTCACTTTTTCAGGCGACGCAGCCTATTTTATCAATTGATATAGCCCTAGCATCCCCCAAGGTGCTTTTACATAGTCGACTACCGGTCCCCATATCTGACTTCTCATTTTCAGGCTTGGTTTCATCGCAAGAGACAGAAGAGATTCTAGATATACAGTATGACTTGTCCATTACACTAAGAATACTTATCGTGCAACTCCGCTGGCTGACTCTCTGGCATAGCGATCAATTCTTTAACATAGAACAATCTATATAGTGTTTTACAGCCTCGCAGATACATCCCTTAGTTCCCTGCTCCCCTGTTCCCTACACAGCCGTCGTAGTCTTAGGCTCCAGCACTGTTTCCTCGGACCGAGTACCATGTTGCTCAATTTCATCGGACAAATCCCTTGAAAGTTGCAAATGGCTGATGGTATTCTATACAGCGCAGATCCTAGCTCGGTTCCGGAGGAGGGCAAATTGACTTGAGGACTATGCTGAACATGGAATTCATTCATACATCGGAAACAATGTATGAGAAAGCCTCGCCCTGCGCCGGGAAAAGAATGAAAGAGATATTAGTGACAGGTTGCATCACCCATTCGTCCCTGGAATAGGGGTAGGTTGTCGAGTGTTCTAAACTGATTTGGCTATACGAGTAAGTCAATGTTTTCAGGCAATGTGTAGTTATAGATGAAGATAGCTCTGTACTGGCCCGTCAATGGAATTTTGGAATCATAAGTGGATCTGTCAACTGTCAAGTCACTCATTGTCCTAGGGTGCCTAGGATTTGAAAGTTATGGTAGGGAGAGGTGCTAGCGCCGGAATTTGGTCGGAGTTTTGAGAATCGCGTCACTGGCTCCCAGTATCTTCTACATGACTTCGTTGGCCAAAGGTAAGGCATTATGCTGTCGGCTTTTACTGCTCGACCTATCGTCGAGCTCAAGCAAAGGGATAAGTCGAAGATTGAGTCCGTTTTGGCATATGGTGAGCTCAGCCTGCACAGATGAAGGTCCAGAATTAATCGAACCTCCGCAGGGGACCGTTTACTTGTCGGCCTAAACACGGGCAGCCTTCGTGTCTATAGAGTCAATGAGCTTATCGATGATCCGCACGAGCAGGATGAACAGACAGCCGCGAATGGGGTATCGTCGCAGCCGAAATCCAATCCTGTGGACTTAATGCGGGAGCAAGAGAAATTTTCGAAATACAGGATTGAGCAACTAGCCATTGTCAAAGAAGCCAATATTCTGGTCTCTCTCTCTAACGGCTACGTCTCCACGCACGACCTCCAAACCTTCGAACTGCAAGAGACGCTTATCAAGACCAAAGGGGCAAGTGCATTTGCGGTAACGTCGAATATAGTCAAGGATGCCTCAACCGGGATACCATCGATCGTCTCGAGACTTGCTGTCGCTGTCAAGAGGCGGCTATTACTTTGGTCATGGCAAGATATGGAGCTTGCTTCCGAGACCTCTGAGCTTACTCTAGTCACTGGCATAAAGACGCTCACTTGGGCAACTGGGACGCGACTTATAGCTGGCCTCAGCTCAAGCTATGTGCTTGTGGACGTGATATCATCAGCGATTACAGATATCGTCGGCCCAGGAAGTATAGGCGGCGCACCCGGGCAAGATGGAGGGCGGTTCGGAGGCGTTGGTGTTGCTAGCATGGGATATATGGGTATGGGAGGCATGATACCGAAGCCTCTTGCAACGAGACTTGGCGAAGGAGAAATACTACTAGCTAAGGATATCAATATTCTTTACATCGACACCGATGGGAATTCTCTAGGGCGGCGGCAGATACCATGGTCTGTTGCACCGGAAGCGATTGGCTACTCCTACCCCTATCTATTAGCCCTCCAAGCAACTAAGGGGACTTTGGAGCTTCGAAATCCGGAAACTCTGAGCCTCCTCCAGACTGTCTCGCTAACAGGTGCGAACCAATTGCACGTGCCCCAGCCGAATGTGAGTCTAGCGCATGCTGGTAAAGGTTTCCTTGTGATGAGTGAACGCTGCATCTGGCGAATGAGAGCCCTAGACTACGATTCCCAGATAGATGCGCTAGTTGAGGCCGGCAAACTCGATGAAGCCATAAGCCTACTTGGTATGTTGGAGGATGCTTTGCTAAAAGACAAAGAGGGCCGCCTTCGAGAGATCAAGATGTTGAAAGCACAGATTCTCTTCGATCAAGGAAGGTATAGGCAGTCGCTCGATCTTTTCACCGAGGTCGCTGCTCCGCCGGAAAGGGTCATCCGCCTATATCCTCCATTGATTGCTGGAGATGTCTCTGTTTCATCTAAAGAGCATGATGCCGACAACAACATCTCGGCAAATGGAAATAGTACAGAGGGCAAAGCAGCGATGGCAGACGAAAAGAACGAAGACTCGTTCTCTGCTAAGCCATCATCGAGCCAGCCAAGCGGTAGTGATACTGGTAGCGTAAGGGGCGGGGATTCAGGAGCGTCATCTGCTGGGAAGGCGCTGGGTCAGTAACCCCCTGTAACAATAATACGGTACTAGACTGATAGGCCTGTAGAAGGAAAGGACTTGAAAAGCGCAACCGAGGAACTGCGGCCCTTTCTGGTGTCAGCGAGAACTAAGCTGCAGCGACTTCTCAATCCTGACGGAACTCTCAAAGATAAAGGTCTTAACGAGGCCCATGAGCCAGAGGTTGGATCATTGCTAGTCAAGCAGTCCTCTGATGGAAGCCAAGAACAAGGGTTGCTCGATACTGCTAGGCTTGTGGATACAACTCTCTTTCGTGCATATATGTTTTCAAGTCCGTCTCTGGCCGGGCCGCTCTTCCGGATAGACAATTTCTGTGACCCTGACGTGGTCAAAGAAAAGCTTATAGAGACTGGCCGGTACAATGATCTAATCGACTTCTTTCACGGCAAGCACCTCCATCGTCAGGCGCTCGAATTGCTGCAGAAATTCGGGCAGGCTGAGGCAAATGAAGGGTCTGCTCCGCAACTCGCTGGGCCGCAGAGAACAGTCGCGTACTTGCAGAACCTTCATCCAGATATGCTTGGTCTAATATTGGAGTTTGTAAAATGGCCTTTAAAAAAGGATCCAGAACTTGGCACGGAAGTCTTCCTAGCAGATACCGAAAACGCGGAAAGTTTACCGCGTAGCAAAGTTCTAAAGTTCCTGGAAGGAATTGACAGGAAATTAGCAATCAGGTATCTTGAGCACATAATTCATGAGCTCAATGACACAACGCCCGATTTCCATCAAAGATTGGCTGAGAGCTACATCGAACGTCTCAATGCGGACGATTTTGAAAACGAGGAGGAGCGAGATGTATGGAAGAAGAAGACACTTGAGTTTTTAAAAACAAGCAGTAATTATCAGGCTTACAAGGCCCTTGGTCAACTCTCGAAGGATGGTGTGTTGTCCTCATCAAGGCCTCTAAAGCATCACTTGCATTCGCTAACACATTGGGTGTAGATCCAAATCTGTATGAAGCGCGAGCTATCGTGCTTAGCAGCATGGGTCAGCATAAGCAGGCCTTGGATATCTATGTCTTCAAACTTAGAGACCCGGCGAAAGCTGAGGAGTAAGGTTCTACGTGATCACCATCTCACTACATTGCTAATTAGCCCTTCAGGTACTGCAACCAAACCTATCTGACAGAAGTATCTTCACCGCCTTCGTCCCCAACAAAATCACGTCGGCCGTCGACCATCGAAGGCGAGGACGTCTCGCCTTCAATTTACCATAACCTTTTGTCCCTATACCTATCTCCCCCCTCACCATACGAGCCTCAGTGGGGACCGGCGCTCGAGCTCCTTGCCAAGCACGGTGCACGTATGCCAGCATCATCTACATTAGACTTAATTCCAGAGATCCTGCCCATCAAGAATCTCGAATCCTACTTCCGCGGGCGGATACGCTCCGCCAATACGACTGTGAACGAAGGCAGAGTGGTGGCTGGGTTGAGAAATAGTTTGGCCTTCAGCGAGGAAGCCAAGTTACGTTTGGGAGATAGTAATCCGGCTGGTAATGGTGGTCGAAACCGCAGGGTAGTGATTACAGAGGATCGAGTGTGTGGAGTCTGTTATAAAAGGTTCGGAGGTAGTGCGATCAAGGTGCTTCCAAAGTAAGTCAATCCCGTCGGTTCCTTTGTGGTTGCTGACTTTCGGTAATGCAGCAATGCTGTGGTCCACTATGGATGTTCGACCCGTTAGGAAGCGATACAGTGGACAAGGGGAGGTTTTGCTCCTATATCTTGATGTTCTGGAGTTCTTACGGCCGAGGGCGTTCCTTGCATGGAAGCACGCTTTGCTGCCCAGATACCCCAAGTTCCGATTTATGTTTATGTATTACGGTCTCCGTATAAATCCAAGTAAATCCTGACCCTTTCCCTTGCAGCAATCCCTTCTAGCCATCATCTTCAACATCCTCTTCCCCATATTTCTCCTCCTCCTGCTTATCATCTACCTTCAGCCCTGCCTTAGATGCCAGAACCTTATCCTCTTCCATTTTGCTTGTCAAGAAAGTATTCACCTCCTCCTGTAGTTGTGTGATTGATTTTCGCAGTGCGGACAGATACTGTGTTTTCGCGGCCGTGGAAGGGGTTGATGAGGTGGGGAGGGTATGAAGGAAAGTTTTAGAGGAGCTGGGAGATCGGTAGTCGGCTTTCAGAATCGTGCTTGATGGCTTGCCATTGGATTCCGAGGACATCGTGGACTTGTAGGGGTGTGATGCTTGAAGGAGTCTTGAGATGGAATACGTGAAATAGAGGTGTCAGTGGGGCGGAACATTTTCGGAAGCATTCAGATGTTCCGCCCCTCCAAGATTTCTATTTTACCACTTAGTGATCGTCAGCCCAAATCACTCACGTGCAATGAGTCGCTATAGGGAACCTTTACCGCCAATGCATGTAGTATCGTTCACTGGTTTGGGCTAGGTTGGTGAAAGGAATTCTGCCCGGGAGTTCGCGTACCTGCGCTCGCTTTCGACATGAATTCGTCAACCTACAGACGACCTGCCGCTTTCTCTCCACGGCCCTCGACTCCTGCGGACCCATCACAGAGGCGACCCGTCAGCACTGATCCTTCCGAGAGTGACTCGTCCAGCTCGTCACAGGTTACTACCCTGTCCATAGACAAAAGACCCAGCAATTCACAGCAATCGCAGTATCCTTCACCTCGACCCTCGGGGTATCCTCGTTCCAATTCGAACTCTAGTACAACGTCCGTGAACAATTTCTCTAGACCAACAATACCGCATGCCAACAGTGATCTTCCTTCTCGGAAGAGCTCACCACTAATTGGGCCAGACCTGCAAAGGCACAAGAGGCAGCATTCTCAAGGCTTCTTCGAGCCGTCTCTCCCTACGGCAACATTGGCAGATCACGCAGCAATGGCGAAACTTACTGCCTCTCAGATAGCCGCGCAAGCTGCAATGCAACATCAGTCATCTACCCAACACGCCCGAAAGCGCTCACAGACCGTTCCCAGCCCACAATCTCCACCAGAGCCTGCAACTGGAAGGCGCAAACCTCCACCAATCCAGACTGTACGTGATCCATCCAGAATGGCAAGCGGCCTAGGTACACCTACCCAGCAATATTACAATGGACTTGTTGGCGGAAACACCGCTGCAGCGACTACTGCTGCTAATGCTGCTTTCCCACGAACTCCTCAGCTTTCGCCCGGGTTGACAACATTCCAGGCGCCAACTGAGAAGGAACATAAGCTGAAGACAGAGAGATCTAAGATGAAGCTGTTCTCCAAACCGAAGCAGCTAGCGATATCGAGCAATAAAGAAGTGGATCATAAGGACAGACCGTTGCCCTCTCCTAATAAGATGGGGCCATCTGGTTCAAGTGGACTTTCAAAGATCATCAACCCTTCTATGGCTAGCCTCGCTGATTCCATGACAACTGGGGGAGCTCCTTCTATATACTCTACGAACAATGCATCCACCTCTACTTTGGTCCCTGCAAACCATGAGAAGGAGAAAGAAAAAGCACACAAGCACCATTTCCTCTCACGCCAAAAGAACAAACTCAGGGAAAGAATGGATGACCACGCTCTGCCGCTGTCTTCGGCATCAAGTAATTCCAAACCTTTGGACCCCAGTGCGCCGCAGTCGCTGTATTCTTTCGCGCCAGCATCCCCAGGGCCAACGGCAGCATCGTTTGCAAAATCTGTGAGTGGTTTAGATCTTCGGCACGGAGGCCGTGCACTACGCGAAAAGAAGAAAGAGGAGAAAGCCGCAGCGATCCCGCCTTTCGAGATTAGGAGGCCGGAGGCGGACCCTTCAACGAACCTGAGTACTTCTGCCCCTGGGAACGCGTCCCTCGCAGGCGTTCATTCAGTTGATGTACCTGGCCAGTCCATTCTGCAGGGATTCGGTCTAAATAATATGAGTCCAGAAGATGCTTGGGACTTTCTAAAAGCGAAGATATTGATCATATTCGAAGGTGAGGAGCTTCGCATGCCAGTAGAAGACCTCAATCGACTTGTATCAGTACATATCCAGCGGTGTATATCAAAGCGGCTTCCAACTATCATCGTCGACGATCTTCGCGACATGCTACAAACTGGCTTCTTGTCGCTAGACCAGACCCTTAGGGGAGTACCCGATCAAGGGCTAGTTACACAGCTAGTGAACATCTGGCTTCACGTGTTTGGAACAGTCTTACCCTACATGCAAGCTGTCTTCCTACCACTTGATCTCGAATTCAAGGGTCACGGTACAATCTTGTCGCCACAAGAAGCTGCTGAATTCTGGGGTGCAAACCCGGACTCTACTGAAAACGCGTTTGGCAACGAATTTGATGTGAGGAGGATTGTGCTGATCTCATACCGCGACAACGTCATTTTACCTCGCCATGACTTGTTGAAGGCTACTTTCTCACGCCTTAGTTTAGAGAGCATTAATGCGGGTGTCAATGTCAGCAATGAAAGTCCTAATCCTAGCGGCCGGCCTGGCACAGCAGCAAGTTTAGATCCCGCCTTTGCAAGCTTCAACTCTCAAGGCTCGACACTTCTTGGGGACACTGCTGGTGCGAGAAGCCGGGCCACGTCGAATTTATCTGCTCCCGAGTTGCCTCCCTTCGCTTCCCCGTCGGCTCGGAGACACGCACCACTAGATAGCTCGCAGGTTACCGAGACTGTGGGAAGAATGCTTCAATGTGTCACTGTACTAGCAAGCGTCCAAAGCGGCGATGATGCTCAGCTCAAGATGGAGGACCTGGCCAAGGCACTCAAACTCAACTGGCTTGGAAGAGGCCGGACCGGCAGAAATAGGAGAGGATTTGTTGGGGCGAGAATTAGACCGCCGATTGTGCATGGTAATTCTGGAGTTCAAACCGAGCACGTGGATGAGAGCAGGAGAGCAAGCATGTTGTGAACCCTGTATGATGCGAAGACACGAGGAATAACAAGCCCGTCACTCATAGAATCCCAACCATGCAGAGACGAAGTATGGCCCTACTTGCAAGATTTCAGGATCTTATCGCCCTGGACGGTGAGGCCTCCAGTACAGCTTTCGATGTTACCCACCATAGTGGGACAGAATTTATTTTATGTTGATTGAAACCCCAGGCCTTACATGAACGAGGTATGCCGAAACCTCCCCGTCTTCCAAGAACGTATTGGAGCTAAAGTATCATACAGGTCATAAAACAGCATTTATTATTCTGCGAATAAGCAATCCACCAGTACATGCTTCCAATTCAACGTAAAGTCTAGTATGTGTGATCAGTGCCTACATCACCTTTCAGCTTTCTAGAGCATGGAATCCGTGCAGAGTATTTCGAAGTCCCGCCGTTCCGCAATCGAGAGGTAAGCTCGACGTGTGACGAAGAGTCTTCTGCTTTTCGAACTCAAGAGCCTACGTACTGAAGTAGATCGTCCTTTTCAAGGGATGTCGTAGAGCGTGCTAAACCGTCCTGCAAATTTGCAAAACAGAAATGCACGCGGTAACAGTTGTCTTGGGTACAATAAGTACCACTAAGCCTGGACCCCCTACAATACTGCATAGCCGCCTGGGCATGGCTTGTGTATGAATCGTTCAAGATAAAGCTCAGGTTAAGTTGAGACTACGTACCGTTGGGATGGTCTATCAAACATTCTACCTAGCTTGATATAACCCTTTGCTTATACGCCTATCCAGACCGCTTTAGCGTGTGTTGGTTGTTATCTCCTGATTATCTAGTACCGCTACTTCGCTCTCGCCCCAAGTATTCCTTATATCCATACTTTATATACCGGTGATTGTTAAGTAGCGCTTGGTGCCATTTCTGGCTACAGTACTTTTAGCGCATACTAACACTATTCCAACTCGATCTCTATTTTAGGATCATGCTTGATAAGCTTTGATAGGAACATATGGATACCTTTCAGGCAATCTTATTGTTGTTCAGTTGCTCAAATGTCCATGGCAGAATATGGAACGGTGCAAGCTACGAATCGCCGAAATTGCTATCCTGGCTCGAAGCTTAGCACAACAGATTCTGATGGATTTGGGGCTAGAGCCCGTCTGGGATCAAGAACATGTCTATGTTCCTTCTTCGCGGGTCCATGGTCTCAAGGCCCTGGTTTTGCAACAAAGACTACAATCGCCGAGTCTACTACAACGACGCCTTCATTCTACGTTGCTGACACCTTCACATGTTCTTTGTCTGGTCGCAAAGAGAAAACAAAGCCGTTATTGTATTACCCGACAAGCCATTATTCTTGGTGAGGGAGGCACGGCTTTGTTGTTATCCGAGTTATCAATGGGGACACCGTCCAGAGAAGACCCGTAAAAACCTTCGAATACATAAACTAATACACCGTGAGATACTCGGCAACTTATCAGAATGAGTGCCCTCAATTATGCCAAAAGTCCGACCACCGATGAGGGCGTTGAGCGCTCTATCAACGCTATCACGACAGCAATTAATGATATTACAATTTCCGAAGCGCAGAGTCAGGAAAACATTGCTGTGGGGTCTAGTTCTGGTCATACAGACGTCGATTCGGTGTTAGCGGAGCTTTCTTCATTATATTCGAATCTCCTCACCCCAAATGCCTTTACTGTTGCAAAGTTGATCGAAGACCTCAGCAACAAACGCAAGAGGTATGCACTCATCAGATTTCTTTTTGATGATGCCAGGCTGAAGCTCGAGGGCGCGAAATCATTCTTCACAAGGCTCTCGGAGGAGCAATACAATGTGCTCATACAAATCCTTAACGAATCCTCGCTGCCGCGCTTCTGGAGATATCTGAAGATCTGTGCAGACATCGAACTTGGACAGTGCCGTCACTTGCCCACAAAAACAGGCCATGCTCCGGCGTTGATAGTTCGGATTCATAACCTCCCCAACACATTATTCGACGCAGCTCAAGAGACAGTTGTACCTCGCGTACTTATGTCATCAATGCAACGGCTAAAAGGTCTGCCTGTTGATCTACTCGAACCTATCCAACGTGGAATGGTTTGGGTTGTTGACGACGGTCCACCGGCTGTGTCAACGGACTTGATATACCGCATGCCAACTCTTCAAATCTGGAACATTCTTGCTGTACAGTTACGGTTCACTCTGAACGACTTATCTGTCGAGGGCGGGCCACTGACCGCAGGAGTCGTAACAAGGGCGGACCAAGGCCTCGACGAAGCCATGGGCCGATTGAGCATGAATGGTAACCTGGTTACCGAGTTGGTGAAAGTCTGGCAGGCGAAGTACGATCAAATAGCGGTACTTCGACTTGAGAGCCTCATAGTTGATATGACCGAGGCTTATAGCCCGGACGGGGCATTCCTAGGTGTCGATGTTGCGAGGAGCTTGCCGCGGTTCATCCATGGATGTCCGCGTAACTTCATGGTCTTGGCACCAACTGAAGATTGGAAGGATGAAATCTATAGTATCCTGGCCTAAGGCAGCCACGAGCCGGACAGCGCCAGAGCTTTCTCCTTGACTTGTTTTCGCAAGTCCTTCTTTGTCTCTTTAAATACTCACGATACCCTCTATATATATTGAAAATCTGTGCAACTCGTATTTTACCTCTCCATCTTGCAGTCTCAAATATTTCGATCTTGCAGATTTTTCTGTTGCATATGGACTTTGACTATAATAGCACCCCTTGAATTTTTCCACGCCGAGCTAGTAGATCGTAACCCAGTGGGCTCTGCTATAGCATTGACCCTTGAATTATATACTCAAGGGCCAACCACCCCTGGGAGACAAGATCTTAACTCAGAGATCAGAGTCTCCGGTGAGCCTTGGAATAAGGGAGAATGCCTTTCCTAGATTCACCAATTTTGATGAACCAAAGCGCTACTCTCGTTGTGGAGTTGAGATCATTGGTCTATTTTATAAAAAGGATGCTGGCGTACAAGCTTATCGTTGTTATATCATGTGCTTCCATCAGCTATACCTCGCGGCCAAGCTCTATGACAGCTGTCACATTTTCCGAAGGATGGATTGCTCACTAGCCATTATTCCATGAATCCTGTCTCCTCGTTTGTTTGCAATACTGGATCCTGGAAATAAAAAGTGTTGATAAGGTGACAACGGAGGCTTGGCACAAGACATGGCCGTGTCAACACCGTCACTAATGAATTTATACTCGTTGGCACCTATATATTCGACTTTCTATCCGCTGTGTCGGACTCTTTTCCTACTTCGTACAACGTCCGGTCAAAGGCTTCGATAAGTCCTAATATAGACTTTGCCCGAATAATTTTCGAAGCACACGTACCCAGCCAAGCCACTCAAGATGGTTTTGACCACGATTCAGCAGAAGAGCGTGGCTGCACAGTTCTTCGCTGGCACGAACGGCGATGTCGATGATGCTACGACATCATATGACATGATAAGGTATGGAGACGACGCAGTAGTCATTCGAAGAACAAGTCGCGGCACCGATTACAAAACGGTGGATCTTTCATCCCCGGATCCTACTGCATTAGCTGTAAAGCTTCGCTGGCTAATCAGTCTTCTTGTTTGGACTCTATATGCCTTGGCTAGAAATCTGTGCTGGCTAGCCAGTGTTCCTGTTCAGATTATAGGATTCCTGCAGGAGGTCATTACCGAATCTCAAATGGATAGAGAGGGTATGATTCCGCGTTTATGGGTAGCTCTATCCCCACAAAAGCGAACGCTGCTTACGGACAACATAAACGTGATGTCGGAAGCTCACATCCATCGGCTGAAGACACTTCTCGCTCGGCTCCCAGATAAGAGATATTTGGAAGTTGTTGACCTACTCGAGAACGCGAGTAGTTGCCAGCTTGATCACTATCTAGCGATATGTGTTTCGACAACGGATGTCAGTGAAGTTGACAATGCCAGAGGCATTCACACGGACGAGCATATGGGCGTCCCTGGCCTGATCGAGAGAACCTTTTCGAAAGACGAACAACATCAGATAGCGTTGCATCGGGCCAGAGAGTGGTCAGAGCTCCAGGGCCGCATTTGGAGACTACCGGCGGAGCTGCAATTAGAGATCGAGGAGAAACTCTACGAGGCTGCTTTCAGCCCTGGAAAGATTTTTCCACATCAATACCCTACGGCAAACGGCAGGTTTAGACACTCAGGTCGGTTCTACGATCCTCCAGCTCCTAGAGTGCTCCTCGCTCTTGACCGTCGCAACTATGCAAAATACTATAGGGAGCTGTGGTCCGGTAACACGTTCATCATCGGCCCTGGGGAAAACTTCGCAACCACCTGCTTTCTATCCGGCACTCTACCGGATTCTGCCATCAAAGCGATTAGATCCATTGAGCTTCGCTTTACCACAAAAGATTATGATGGTGCAGATGCGAGAGTTGACCCAATTTGGGGCGGGACCGTACCGCCGTGTAGAGTATACAAGAACGAAGATATACTAGATATCATGCGGCAGTACCAGATGGAGGCTGACGACACTGAAACAGAGCTATTCATCATCTGGTTCGCAAAACTCCAAATCCTGGCGCGGCACCAGGGGCTCGAGGCGCTTTCGGACCTGACGCTTGATTTTACCAAAGCGTACGGGCTAGACGGCGTCTATCTGGGAGGGAAATTCTGCGCGAGACGAGATCTACCAATCTTTTGGTACGGCCTGCCGGTGAATTTCACAATCAAGGCGCCAACCGACGAGTTGAAGGACGCAATACTCGCTAGATTCGTTACCGTCAATCACTGAGTGGCGAAACTGTATTGTTGGAACGTCACTGGCAGACTTGGTGCTTGGATCCGGAGGCGCTGGGAAGGCAGTCAACGTATAAATCAGCATAGGATCCTTAACAATACAATCATGTCGTGGTCTAGGCTACTTGATACTCTCGACGGATTACACGGTAGTGATTATGCCCCTTTTCTGATATCCAGTATTCAATGAGAGTAGCATCAAGCAGACAAGCTCGCATTTTCTCAGCCTCGAGGCATGCTTTCCCATTCGCACTCTCCCATTCGCACTTTAATAGCCCAGTTCCAACCTATGGCATTTTCTCTTAAGGTATAAGATCACCATTGTTAACCTTGAGGATTATACGATCTTAATTTCTTCACGGAAACGACAAGCCAGGAAGGTATGAACCATGCTAACATATTCCCTCCTTACGCATGGTGCTTGAAAGCAATTATTTCTTGCTTCGTAGTAGCCCGATTTATGATTTAATCGAATGCAGTCATGGTCTTCATGAATGCACGATGGAATGCACGCCAAGGAGGTTAAGGTTAACTTCTTGATTCACATATCGTATTCTCGGGCCTTGGTGGCTAACACAACTATATGTTTTGGTGTTGGATCAGAGCATTCACTTCACCCTCCTTTAATCTTATCAACAACACTCCAACTAAATTCGGAATCCACAGTACATGTTGTAAATCCTCTCTTCTCAACTTCAAATACTCCCGTCGCGGATCCCTTTTTCCAACGCGAACCATCTGTGTATACTACAACGGCCGTACTGGCTACCCCGGCCTCTAATTTTGGTTTTATCTTTGGCTCAGGACATAGGTCGCTGCTCAGAGAAATGGAGCCCAAGGAACGTCACCACATAACGTCACTGAAGGGGATCAAGGGTAAGTGGCATTATGAAAGATCCCTGCGTTCACGAGCACTTGACTAACTTCCCCTAGGTCAACTTACTGCTGCTGTTCCAAATTACATAAGAAGCCTCTGCAAATATGAACCCCTATGGCTTGGCGATATCGATGCGGAAATCAAGGCCTATCATGACTTAAGTAAAAAGGGATCCAAACGTATACCTGTATGTCTTGACTGTTTGTAAAGTAAACCATGGTACTGATCCAAGCAAAGACAATGTCAACGGCTCATAATGCTCAAGAGATGTTGTTGTTGTTGGGTTTTCTCGATCGGGTTACGGGAAGCCGTCATGGTTGGATGATAGAACTCTATGCTCGATGCAGTGGTATGGAGGTTAGGAGATTGGTCCGTCATGTAGTTTCTACGCTGCACTACACTGCTGATGTTTCAGTAGGCGTTCCTGAAGCTCTACATGTTTCTGTCAGATGAGAAGCGTGGTCAGCTTGCTGAGATCGTATATCTGATGTCTAAAGAAGGTTTCTGTCGGTTCAAGAAACTCATGTTCAAGCTTCCCGGCAGAAGAGCTGAGCCCTTTGCCGATACACTCGAACGAGCAACTCGCTGCCAATTTGATCTCTATATCAGAGTCCTCAGCACCACCGATTTTCCGTGGAAAGGCGAGAAGCCTGAGGACGAGGGCCCGGATACCGTTGATCGATCTGTTTCCAAACAAACATTGATGCCCCCGGAGTTGGAAGAGACGGGGGACGAGTGGCACACACTGCAGCAGCATATTATCAGTCTACCTGGCGAATTACGAGACATGATTGAGGAATCTCTCTGGGAGATCGCTTTCCGTCCCGGTCAAATTTTCCCTCATCGCAAGCAGGCCTTCGATAGCATGGAAGGAAAAGCTTATAATCCGTCTGTTACTCGGTTATTCCTCGCAATGGACAAGGCGCTGTATGAATGGATCCGGATCAGATTTTGGTCGGAGAACACGTGGGTGATCGGATATGGCGACGAAGAATCCACAATGGGCTTCCTGAACCATGTTCCAATAATCACAGCCACTGGAAACGACCTTACTGATATTGAGTTTCCCAATGTTCACCTTCCTAGAGTCCGGCTTCATCTCGAACTCCGATTTTCCAGCAAAGACTTGCCCGGAGCTGCAGATCATTGCCTCGAAATCACTAGTGATGATCTAGAGTATCGCTCACCACATAAAGAGCCCGATATCCTCAATTTCCTGGATGCCTATCGATGGAAGGTTAGATTTGTTGCAAACCAACTCAACTTTCTCTGGTCCGAGAAGTTCCTTCGTATCGCCGAGCTCGCTGACTTGGAGGAACTGACACTAGACTTCACCGAGGCCTTTGCACCAGGCAATGAGTTCATTGGGACGAGGTTTGCTCGAAATTGGCCGGTGTTTACTCATGGAGTACCGCCAGTGTGCTATATCCGGGCGCCAACCGACGAGTTGGCGCGAGAACTCTGCGACATTATTGGAGACAAATGAGTACCGAAGGTTTTCTCGTAGTTCAGGATTTGTCAGATCGAGCCTACCATCCTGAATATCAGACAAGGACTCTGTGGCTAGCAGTGTTATCAGCCCCTCGTGCAGCATTCGAAGTTCCCACGCTTTCTCCTGCGTGCACCTTCTCTGGCATCCTGACTCAGGAGATTGGACAAACGGTACGTTATCGCTGGAATGGCTGAGAGAACGTAAAGATACTTTGAAGTAACAGAAGAAACTGGCGAAAATTAAATGCACATTTCTGTACCTACCTCCACCGAATCTGCTTGCAATTCGTTCTCGTTAGTTATACACAATCAATCAATGCAATACCAGTTTCATTTCCTCAACCGTTCAGGATCCTCATTACAAACTCGTAACCCAACAACAGATTCAATAAACATCTGCACGCACGAACGACATTGGCAAGGACTTAACCTCACACCATCTAGGTCAACATGCCAAACGGCAGGGAGATCAATAAGAAGAACCCTCGGAAGAAAGTCGGAATGTCTCCTTGCTTCCCTTGACCCATTCATCCTTTACACTTCCAACATAGTCCGTAACTAATCCTCACCTAGGCCCACGACCTCGCCCTCACCAACCTCCACCAGTCAGTCCAAGAAGCAACCGCTCGCGGGGCACAATCTCAAGACTCGAAGCGATCCGAGAATTCCTCCCCCTCAACACCTCTTCTCTTCCTTTTATCCCCCCGCCCCCAACTCCACCCATACTCCCAACTTACTACAGTACCATCATAATGCCTTACCACCCCAGCCAGCACACCGGCGACCTTTGTCCTCTCCAACTCTCGACCTGCGTTCCTAGCCAAGGACAAGAACCCCGCTGGGGAGGGGGGTTTTTGGAGACGGGGATGGACAGTTCGCTCATGACAAAATTATCGCTGGTCCGGAAATCCGATCGAAAAGAAATAGATTCGTGGTTGAGGAGCGAGAGGGTATGAGGGGCACAAACGGCCATCCATCTAGCAGCACAGTTGCAGTGATAACGAAACTTTCCCCAGGCGGGCAAGGGGAAATACTTGTTTGAGAGTCTTTTATAGAAACCGGTGTACTGACTGGATGGTTATAACACTTGCGGCGTAAAGCGATCAAGATCTGGGATCAGGACAACGAAAGGCGTTCTCGTGTACAAAACAGGGAAATAACAAGATGCTGAGAGGAGTTGCGGACTTGGTCTGCAAGAGGAAAAGGAAAAGGAAAAGGAAAAGGAAAAGTCTATGAATGCATGTATATAGCCTGTGCTCAATCACTTTTAGCCTCCCACTCTATCATGCTATCAACACCTCTCTCCCCCTTCAATTTCTATCACCCCCCGCCCGATCTAAAACATGAAACCAAAAAACCAGGAAACTCACAGCACACCTTCAAAACCTCAAATGCCATCCAATCGCCGGCCCAATCTTCGGCAACTCATCTGCCACGCTCTGCACATCCTTATCCCCCCTCCCACTCAAACAAATCACAATATCCTTCCCCTCGCCCATCTCCTTTGCCAGCTCAATAGCGCCCCACACCGCATGCGCCGTCTCCAGCGCAGGGATAATGCCCTCGAGCTGACTTAACAACCTGAAGCCCTTGAACGCCTCGGCGTCCGTGGCAGCGATGAATTTGGCGCGCTGGTTGTCTTTCCAGCTGGAGAGTTCGGGGCCGACGCCGGGGTAGTCGAGGCCGGCGGAAACGGAGTGGGTTTCTGAGATTTGGCCATGTTCGTTTTGGAGGACGTAGGTGCGGACACCGTGAAGAACACCCTTTGTGCCGCCAGTGAGGGTCGCACTGTGACGGGATGTGTCTATGCCGTCACCGCCAGCTTCGACGCCAAGGAGGCGGACGCTAGGGTCATTGGCGAAGGGGTAAAACATCCCTACCGCGTTGCTGCCGCCACCGACGCATGCGACGACGGCGTCTGGGAGTTTACCTTTGAGCTTGTGCATTTGCTCTTTGGTTTCGTTGCCGATAACAGATTGGAAAGTACGGACGATTGTGGGGAATGGATGGGGACCGATGGCGGAGCCGATGATGTAGTGTGTCGTGGAGAGGTCGACAACCCAGGCGCGCATTGCTTCGTTGACAGCATCGCGGAGGGTCATGGCGCCTGCTTCGACAGCGACAACTTTGGCGCCGAGGAGCTTAATGCGAAAGACGTTGAGGGCTTGGCGACGGACGTCTTCAGCGCCCATGTAGATTGTGCATTTCATGCCGAATTTGGCGCATACGGTAGCGGTGGCTACGCCATGCTGACCAGCTCCTGTTTCAGCTATAATTTCAGTTTTGCCTAATCTTCGGGCGAGTAGTATTTGACCCAGGGCGTTGTTGATCTTATGGCTTCCGGTATGGTTGAGGTCTTCACGTTTGAGCCAGATGTTGGCTCCGCCTGCATGCTCTGTCAGACGATTTGCAAGGTGGAGTTGACCAGGTCGGCCCATATATGGGTAGTATGTGCGATACTCGTCCCAGAACTTCGGGTCGTCTTTTGCTTTGTTGAAGCCCTCCTCTAGCTCTGCTAAACAATCCATTAAAGACTCGGGAACGTATTGGCCCCCAAACTCTCCAAATCTTGACGGAACAGCAACATTACCACCATTTGTGTTCAGAGCTTCAAGCTGGTCTACTAGACCGGGCTCAGTGCCTCGCTGCTCTTGAGTTATGACCTCGTCTGGTTCGACTCCATTCCCAGCGTCCCCGTGACCATTCTCTAATCGTTCTTCTGTATGAACACCGTTACCATTGACTTGATGACCATTGACCATTGATTTCTCTTTTTCCATGGCGTGCTTGACACCATTCGTGACATCATGACGCCCAGCCTTCTGGCCAGTCAGCTCAGAACAGTACTCTTCTACCTTTTTCGAACCCCATCCAGCAGGGGCATTGGCTAACGTTGTAATGATTTGACTCCCGACAACGACGCCCTCTGCAATTTCCGCAACTTGTAAAAACTGCTCTCGTGTACTGACTCCAAAACCTACAGCGGCAGGTACATTATTCGAATAGCGGTGCACACGGTCGAGGAGGTCAGGCAATGCTTTGTTGAGAGTCCCAGTAACCCCTGTGACACCCATTCTCGAGACCACGTAGATAAAGGAGTCCGCAATCTTGCACAAGAACTTCATGCGGTCCTCTGAAGTGGCGGGTGCTATTAGGGGGACGTAGGATAGCCTAGCGATTTGTCTGTCGTCAGCGACAGGTATAGCGGCCCTCAAGATCTCCCGGACCTCACCCTCCATTTGTGCAGAAATTCCTGAACCTTACCGCTTCCTCGGGTGGTAGATCTACGACAATGAAGCCGTTGACGCCTGCCTCCTTTGCATCCTTGAGTATTCTCTCCTCGCCATAGCTCAGCAGTGGATTGTAATAGCCCATAAATAACACTGGCACTTCTAGTCCACGCTTTCTAGCTTTGCGTACCACCTCCAGGGTCGAGGTGACGGTAACGCCATTCTTGAGTGCCTGAGTGTTTGCCTTTTGTATTGTGGGCCCGTCGGCAATTGGATCCGTGAAGGGGAGTCCAAGTTCTATGAGATCTAGGGGTTGTCAGTGTGCGAGTACTGTCGAGTAGTCGTTTGATCCTTACCGGAGCCACCTGCCTCCATCGCTAACATGATTTCCACCGTTTCATCTGGGGTAGGATAACCGGCCGTCACATACGTGACTAAAGCTGAGCGTCCTTCCCGCTTGCATTGCGCAAATGTGTTCTTGATCGCATCCATATTCGAAACTGGTAAATTGACGTAGATTAGGAGAATAAAGAATGTGGGATTTCTACTTAGTATATGTACAAAGGAAATGTACGGAATAACTGATCGACCATTCCATGACGAGAGTCATCATAGAATAACGGATAGGGCTGAATGTTGGAACTACAGGATGATCCTTCACCGCAATTTTTGTGGTCATCATTGAAAAATTTGAAAGATACTACCTGCTTTAGTGCTTGCTTCTTGTGCGATTTTCTCATCTACGAGTACGAGTACTCTCATCTGTTTTTGAATTCCCTTAAAGATGGGGATACTTCGGGAATCGCATACCGCATATCGCATACCTCAGAGATATCAGTACACCCGCAAAGATGACTATCGCTCCAAACTTCAAGAAACATATAAGGTCAGGCTCGGATTTTGAACATGTTGCTGAACAAATCAATCTCTCCGAGCAGCCCACCTTGGTCTTTTACGACTGTGATCCATATTCTATATCTATTGTCCTGATTGTTTCGTCCCATTAGAATTATCTTTGCAGTTGTACAACACTCAACGATGTTTCCCTTAGTCTTTTGCCTCCTGATCCCTTTTCACTCCGCCATGCTGTCTGCAGCCGCGCCACCTGCCGTTCAATTGAACCTCACTACAAACTTTCCCGGCTTGCAGACTCTGAACACCACACCGCTGTTCTCCAAATCCAACCCAGTTAAAGCCAACACAAGTACCGGCGTACCTATAACACACATCAGCATCAACGTCCCCAACTCCAGTACCAGGCTAGAGATATGGCTACCAAGCTTTCTTGACCGGGATTCCATATTCCTGCTCCTCGATCGAGTCCAAGACTGGGTTGAGTTTGAAATTCACAGGCACGACGAACAGTGGTGGCCTCTTGACCCATTTCGGTGTTATAACGGTGGAGCATCTTTAGGAATACGCAATCAGCCGGGACAGCACATAACGCTCCTGGTTTTGGGCGACATTGTGGAAGGCTTGAATATTGTCCTTGTGCGGGGGGGCATTGAAAAACAAGCCAAGTTTAATGTTTATCACGAAGGGATGTTTGTAGCGAAGGGACAACTCCGCAGCAGCCGCCCTGGACGTCAGTTCCGGTGCTCTAGGGCCTGAGTTGATCACACCAGTGGGGTTTGTGGTCGTGATAGGCCACTTCTATGGAGAACTTTCTTCGTTTGGGGATCGGAACAATTTGTTTCTAAGACGTTCAACAGAGGCTTGGTACACTACCGTTCTAATACACCATGGAATCCTCAACACCATTGTCCTGATTAACCAATTCTCCTCCCAGGCTGAGAGATGCAACGCCAATCCGCCACAGCTTCCGACACGCCCTTATAATGCGATATCCACTCAGAAATCCGTAACCCTTCCGTTATAACTCCAATCTACATTTCCGCCCCATCTCAAAGGCTCATTCTTCGGCCCCCCAGACTCTCCCGTCTTCGGATTCCGCTCACCCTCGAACTCCGGTTTTGCTCCTCTCCTAACATCGGCATGCAATTCCTCTCCATCACCAGTAGCTGTGACTCTGGCATTGATAGCAGCGAGATCTCGATCTCTGTCCGAGAGTGAGGCGGACTCAATATGCGACGGTTGATTAACCTGTGATGAGGACGTTTGTGAGGACGATGATGCAGGTGATTGATTGATGACGACAGAGCCTTTGGGAGTGCTGAAAGCGCCGGTTGATGACCGCTGGAGTTGTTCGTAGAGCTCTTGATCTTGCTTTGGGAGGCGTGGTGGTGCCGGACCGGAGGCGAATGGAGGGCCGGCGCGGAGGCGTGCGCCTGAGGATAGGAAGCGGCGCGCGGATGGGCTCCGAGAAGATGAGAACATAGTTTCACTATAGGAATAAGATGTGGTCTTTACGGCGTCTATGATCAATCGACAACAACTGCTTGTAAAGGTTAATGGCGTTGAACCCTAGAGATGCGCTATTACATCATCCCGTCATCCGCCTTCGACAGCCGGCAGGACCTTCCCATAATGAAAAACAAAAACCACTCTCCTTCGTATAAACTCCGCAGTCCCTCCGACGGACAATTAAAAGCCCAATACAATTAGAAGCCACACCAACAGCAGCATACGGATAACTCCACACTATGAGCTATGTCTCACATCCTTCTCAGGGCCGCCCCAACATCCGGCCATAGTCCAACAACTGGTATAAAATCCCCGGACATTAGTACATATCCCTAGCTATGGCGGGGATATGAGGGCGGAAGGTAACAGGTGGGGAAGTTGGTTCGCGGAGAAAATCAGAGGCAGGGGAAAAGCGTTGGAGGAAGAGAGGGGTCGGTGGGTTTATGGGTGGAAAGGGGAGGATGGGGATCGTGACGAGAGAGTATCATGGGGCAGAGTTGCTGACAAAGTGCTGAGTGGTGCGCGCCAAGGGCTTTGAGAGAATGTGGATGGTAGTGGGGAGAGAGGTGGAGTGGCGGTGATAAGAGGGAATGGCGGAAGAGAGGGACACGGTATTAGCTTAGGGGGAGAATGGAACGGACGGGAGACCTGTAGAGGATCTTGCTTCGTGTGTTATCTTCGTTGTCTTCGTATATACCTGAATAGTGCCGTATTAACACAACAAAGAAGAGGAGGGGACAAAGGAAAAAAGCTCGATATGTTACAAGATCGTCACCGTCAAGAGCCAAACGCCACCAGGTACAAGCTTTTACCACCAGTACTCCCGGCCCCATGTGTGCAAACCATCATAACCTACAAGCGTCCCGTTACACGGCTACTTCGCCCTTGACGCGCCTAGACCCCCTTTCGGCATCTCCACCAACTCAACATAATCATCATCGTTGACATTTGTGCCATGGAAAGACTTGAACGTCGAAGGCTTCCTTGGTGATTTGAAGCCTGAGCCGGCGCTGCTGCCAAAGTTCCGGCCTGGGGTGTAGCCGAGGGACTTTGATGTGGCTTTGTGCTTTTTGAATAGGGCCGGCACGGCTGGAAGACAGCCGCAGACAATACCGACATTCATTTCGACGCAACTGGAAGAATCAGGCTTCTGGGGGCTTTGGACAGATGGCGGAAAGGTTGCTCACCTCATCATTGTGACTAGTGCTGCTGTCCAGAGGGTATCGGGGCTGTGGAGCCGCAGAGAAGAGACTATCAGGCGGACCAGGCTGGTGATAGTTGCGCTATCCTCGATATTTAGGTACGGCAGATGAGCAAATCTTCTATTGGTCCCAACTTACAATAACCCGGTCAGGAAAATACCAATGATTCCAATCTTTTGCCGCGAGGTAAGCTGCAAACTCCAGACCGTCGCTATGGGCAATATCAAGACGTAAAAGTCGGTCAACACATTGATGACCCCCGAGACGATGGTGAAGGTCCACTCTCGAGTGTAGAACTTTGTCTGAGCGCTGGCACTGGAAACGCACAGAGCTTCGGCTTCAGAATAGAACCCGACGCTGGCGAGATAGAACAATGCTTGAAAGGCTATCCCGGTGTAGATCAGATATCTCATTGTCTTGTTGCGACTGAAAAGACGGTAGTAGAGCAGCAGCAGCGATAATTTCACAAGGAAAATGACTGGTCCGTAAAGCAAGCTAATCGCTTTGAATACCTGGGAAGCAGGAAGTCAGAGAGTGCGCATTTGCTTCAAGGCGGAAGAAATACATGGCAAGTCTGTGGCGTCAGACTGCTGGCTTGAATGTCCCATAGGTGCCTTCCGAAGTTATGGTTTACCGTTGATAAGTGGTCAACTATCATCTATTGCCATTCTTGATGTACAGGTTGGACTTACCAAAGTATGTGAGACCAGAGCGTGCTGCCGAACCCAACTGGATGAGCATTTATGAGCCACCGACATTGTTGAACAGAGTCCGTGGAAACGATTTACCAGCGCAAGAATACAAACATCTAGAATTGTCAGCACTTGATTTTTGCGTCCACTTCTTCAAACGTACAGTCGTCCCACCCTGCCGCTCGAGTTACGAACCCTTTCGCATACAACCTCACCACAACTGCCAAGGTCGCCAAGACGAGAAATACAGAGTTGACAGTAATGACGGGAGTTCTTAGAGACACTGGATTGACGAAATTCGAATGCGCCCCAGGTGGTGGATGTCCTACAGATTTAGAAGACGGATCCATTTCCCACGTGAACTATCTTCGGCGGAGGATGTTGGCTCGTTGGATTTGTGAAGAAGCAACAAGCCATGGGATTGGGAATCGAAATGCAAGTAATCCCTTAGTGCTTATTCCCGAGATAAGGTAAAAAATTGGCGCATACGGACTTACGGAGTAGCTAAAGTACGTCCAAAAGGCAGTAAGATGAGCCACACTGCGTTGTCGTGCCGCAGAGGGCTTTGAATCTTGCCATCTGATTACGGAGTCAGCATTCCGTGCAAAGTGCGTGCTGAAGTGGGCTGCACGAACCTTGTATGGTACAACTGTGCCTTTTTGCCAAAATATAGGCGTCCACGGGATATACCCACTTCATGTACGTAGTACAGTAGTATTTAGGCTAAGACAGATTAATGTAAGAAATCTCGTCGCATACATGATACATGTTGGCTTTTAGGTCGGCAGGCTGGTAGCAGGTACTCGTACTGTAGCTCGCCGTCCTCGCATTGTTTAGCGTCTGGATATGGTACGGTAGTGACAGCAGTGCCTCAGCCCTGCATCCAAAACTACTGCGCTGAGACAGTGAGTACCTTACTGTAAAACGGCCTGGCCGGGCTCTTCTGTGTCGCTCAATCTCTTGTATGGCTCCTATCGGTGTGCAATAGTGCAGCGGTAGCTTTCATCTGTTCTTATTTTTCTATATAATGATCAGTCATCAGGGGATGTTCTTTAGCCATTCAATCCTGTAAATTCCGTCATCTTCTGGCTTTAGTTTCCTGCGGAGGCCATAGATGTATATGTTCCTGAGCCTCAGGCACCCTGCACCGTAGAACGATCTCTAGGCTTTCAACGAGGAGTCTCTGCGACGAAACCCAAGAAGGTAGGAGACGGAAGGAGCGAATCGCCTTTGCCTCTTGCTTCATTTCGCTTGTCGGCAGCCAGTCAGGCCTGGGTTGATGATACACCTCAGCCGTCAGTTGCACGTGGAGATCCATCATGGGACTTTTAGCTACATATTGGGATCTTACTTGGGATTTGCCAAAAAGCTGTGCACCATGCACCAAAAAATTGATCAAAGGACGGAAGTTGCGGCACTTCCCGTCTTAGGGTTACGCACCTTAGCTGGATGGCGACTCAGCGGCTTCCATGGCTTGACCACCCACGTCTTCCTTATGCGTTCTCTATAACCTGAGAGCACTAGAAATGAAATCGGTAAGATGAAGATTATGTCATCGCACTCGCTGCGAGCAGCGAGTGTCAACCTTTGACTTTGCCATGAAGCTGAAACGGCAGTACAATACGTGAAAATTTTCTTGATACAGTTGGCTGATTCGCGGTCTGATACCAAGCTTCCTTATTCCGTTCTTTTTCTTCCTCATTCGCGGTTAATTCCATAATTCCCTAATTCCCTAATTCCCTTATATTTAATTGGCTTCGGGCAGAGCCGTCGCGCTCGCCGTTATGAGTGGGAGTGCTGCATTAACAATTGACATCTCGTTAACCCAGTAGCATTCATAAGACCAATCAGGCTGAGTTTCTCCCGTCCAAAATCTGATCAAAAGCATAGCTCTATTGCACCCAAGCCAAATCTGAGCGGTCTGTTCACCTTACGTCCACAGGGCACGATACTTGCATACCTTAGGCAGGTCAATTGGCCTAGGGTGTTAATATAGGTACTCAACGTTCGAGGTTCCCTGGTCAAAGCTCGCTTGAAATGGAAGCAGCTTCTCGAAACAGATTCCCGCCCAGTTTTTATTCACGACTTAGGGACGATATTGCTATAAAGCAGGCAAGGAATGAATGACACCACTGATGTACTTGACACGGTCCGAAATAACCCTTGGGACCGACTGAGAAAGTGGAGCAGATCCTGAAAAGCACAATGGCACGTGCGCTTTCCCTAAGGAATGCGGAAGGCAAAAGCTCAAAGGAAGAAGGCCTGAGAAACGTACGGCGGATGCCAGAAGCTAGGCTTTCAATTAATATAAAGATAATAGAAGGCGAAGACAACGTAGATGACCAGAATGACTCCCGAGGTTATGTGTCGCCAGCACAAAATCGATAGTACACGGAACGATGCTCGTACAGGACAAAGATCTCATTGTCTCAGGAAATCTTGACGGAGACCAGCCGCACTTCCGCGATGTGGATGCGTCAAGTTGCTATAAAGCACTCCGTCTATATAAAACCACGCCACAAGCCAAACCACCATCTCAACCTCCCCCCAGTCTCGTCACTATTAGAAAAATCCACCATGACCTCAGCTCCCTCCGCCCCATCGTCTTCAACTCCCTCCGCCCCATCGTCTTCAACCCCCTCCGCCACATCGTCAACCGCTCTCATCGAACTCCAGGTCGGCGAACGCCGTTTCACCACCCGCGCCTCAACCCTTATTGCCGGATCCACAACGCTCGCAGGCATCATCTCCGACAGATTCTCATCATCCCGCTCCAGCGATGGCTCCTACTTCGTTGACGCGGATCCTGACCTCTTCGAGCATCTTCTTCGCTACATGCGGCGTAATGTCGTGCTTCCTGTGTTCTACAACGAAAACGGCTTCGACCACGCCCTATACCGTGCCTTGCAAGTAGAAGCGGACTATTTTAATATCCAGCCGCTGAACACATGGCTCAAGGAGAAAGGCTATTTGCGCGCAGTGAGCGTCCAGTATCTGGTCGACGAGAGAAAAGGGGAAGGGGTAGATGCAGGCTATGATGCCGTCGTGGACGGAAATACCGAGCGCACATATCATCCTTCTTGGGGGACGGAGAAGGTGTATCAGTGTCCCCGAGATATATCCACTCACCACGGAAACCCTAATCTTTGCGGGAGGGCATGCGCGAGAGCTCAGGGCGAAAATGAGGGTTACGTCGACCGGGAAGTGTTGCGGACTTTGGTTGTCACGAAGACGGTCGTCTTCAACAATTTGGAAGTCCCTAGAAGTGAGTAGTAATGGGGAATTCTAATCATTGCTATTGTCTTTGCTCGGACTATCGCTGCTAATAGCTCTGCGACTTTGAGGGGACCCTCTGCGAAGAGATCTCCGTCCTCGCTAGAGTGCACTGGCCGTCGACCCTTTCGCTTGCAACGCCAGAACTGTGAGTGGTTTGCCGCTCCTCAAACGTTAGAATGCTTGGGATAAAATTAAGGGATTCAACATGGTTTTCTCGCCCCCCAGGAAAACCATTTTAGAAGCGACTTTCCACCCCTCTTGACACCGTGAGAATCCCACTGAACCTTTTTTGCAGTCCCCAGACATATATCAGCTTTCACCAGATTGATTTATAACAGTGTCAGCCTACGTCGCTGTCGAGTGGCCGGGGAAATCGGATTTTTCGGGTCTCAGTATGTACTAGTAGTGTTTCTTCATTCAAGATTGATACGTCTTAAGAAGAACGTTGACGACTACCTGCAACACATACTCCTTCTCTGCTTGTTATTCTCTCTTCAGTACCAACGACGTTGCTTTTCACTTGTTTCCTTCTCGCTCTTTCTGAATGTACGCTTCTGCTTGATTTCCTCTTTCAACAATGACCTCATGTTCATCTTTTACGATGCGTCGGCAATGGTGACTGTACTGTTATCGAAGACTTGAAACCGTGCCGATTCGAATTTTGCCCGCGTTCTAATTCATTGTTAATATTGCTGATTGAGCCAGAATGAACATGAGTCGTTTGACCGTGGGCAATGAGCAAAGAAACCAGGAAGAGAAGAAGCCAAAGCGGCCACAGCAGCAGCACAACAAGAAAAACAACAACAAAAGGCCCCCTTAACACCTGCTGCCGGCCCTCGTCGAAGCGTCAAAAGCGCTCCAAACCCCATCTCCCAAGCCAGCCATCACGTACAACCCAACCGCAATCCACACCCTTCCTGACCAAACACCACCTCATTACCCCACCCACATCTCCCACACCCACATCCTCGAAAATCGTGCATTCCATTCCACCACTCAACCCCAGCCTCACCGCTCATCCCATCCCATCCCTCCTCGACAGCATTTCTCTCCCAACAAAATCCCCCACCAATTGAAGCCAAAACCCCCATGTTTCAAGGATTCCTCACCCTACCCCATATGGCCCACACAGCCACGCCAACTCGAATACAAACCACCGAGCGAAACGCCGAAAAATCCCCAAATTGAGCGTGAGCGGGAATACGGGGTTTTGACCCGAAGTATGTATATCCTACTGTAATACCTAGGGGAACAAGTGGGAGTCAACGATGTTGGAGATGGAATGGTGGAGGCGCCTAGACGACATGTATGGCTATGGAATGCTTTATTGGCATGCACTGCAGCTGGCGATTGTTAAGGATACGTGGGTTTCAACAGCAAACACTCAGCTTGGACGCGAGGAAATAACAAAAGAGATTCGTGCAAAGCTGTCAGGTCGTGGTGATGCATTGAATTGTTGTCTCGGCCGTTGAACCCTCGTTTCTATGTGTTCTTATTCTAGTCTACATGCCAGAAGGAAAATCCCTTTGTAATGCTATATATCCGTTTCGCTGTGAAGTATCTCGATAAGGAATGTTGAGAGATTGTTGTGCTTTTCAGCCATCCACACATAACACATGATCGTCCTCTCGCCTGGTCTAGGGTAAGATTTTCCCTAAGCGCCCTTCAGGGGCGTAATTATGACTAGTGATTGAAAGCTCTGGATGAATCCTATCCAGAACCCGAGGTTTGCCAATAGCGCAGGGGGGAAGTGTTTCATGGACTCGACCCCCAATGAAAGAAGAATCTGCCTCTCTACACTTTCTCCATATTATTCGCATCAGCTTTGTCCCCTTCCGTGGCGACAGAACGACCGCCTCGGGCTTTCTTATCACTAGCGAGCGTCTGGGCGAATTTCGACCTCTCTCGGACGGCGGGGCCTTTCCAGTAAAAGATAAAGATTGGGATGGTGACAAGGAAGGCGAGAATAGCAAGGATGGTGGTGGGAATTTCAAGTTTATGTTTGATGTGGAGGCTGTAGAATGGTGTCGAGTACATGGCAGCGATACCGGCGAGAAAATCCCTTGCCAAGGCGTTGCCGCCAGTGGCTGATGCGGAGTATGGCCCGTAACTGGCAATCATATAATCGATTGTAGCCATGTAAATGCAGTACTGCAAGACGACGTGTCAGCATCAGCTTTTGCTTCTTTGGAGTGACACAGGAAGACCAGATGCACTCACATTGGCTATTCCTACTAGAGCCGAAAAAATCAGAGGCGCTATCCAGTGGACTTGAGGCGGGCCCAGGCTTGTCCAGGCAAATCCAAAAAGCCCAATAGTCTCTAGCGGGGCGGTCCACAGAAGCCAATATAATCGCGCTTCCGGCTGAAGAGCATCTGGATCTTTGCGTCGGATCGCCCGGTGCCGATGAATAAAGGGGAAAAAGGAGAAATAGGCAATAAAGTATCCGATGGCGATGGGTAGAAACGCAAGGCCAGTCTGGTAGGTATTGAAGTTCCATTGTTTAAAAACGGGGGCGTACGACTCTAGGAAGGTGAAGATCAAGGCGTCGCTGAAACCACTGAGTAGAGATAGACAAAGCACGATCGGCTCGCGGATAAACATCTCAAAAGGTCGATACCAGATGATCAGCACCTCCTTCATTGACATCCGATGCTCTTTGAGCTCGTTTGGACCGTAGATGTTTGTCTCTCCTGCCTTGCGCTTCTTCTTTGCTATCTTATCAAGCATGATGGTAGCTCTAGTCTCCGGTACCAAAAAAAAATGCGCAGCCTGAACGGCAGCTCCAAAGATGAGTTGAATCCAGAAGATCCAGTGCCACGAGAGATACGTTTCGATAAAACCTCCAACGATTGGACCAAGCACTGAGCCACCGACCGAGGAAAGTACTACATAGGCCACGGCATACTGCTGGTCATCAGCCTCCCACATGTCGGCCACCATGCCTAGTGTCACAGAGCCACCGGCAGAAGAGATGCCACCAAGGAAACGGGCCACGACGATAGTTCCAAAATTCGGGGCGAGTGCGGCAGGTATTTGCCAAATGTTGACGAAGAACAAACTGAGCTGGAGAACCGGCCACCGTCCCAGCTCTTCACTCCAGGGCGCCCACAATTCACTTCCGAAGGCGTATGCGACCAAGAATACCATCTGTCCCACCCTCGCCGCTTGCTTGCTGATATGAAACTGTTCGGATAAGGGGATGATGCCGTTTGCGTACACGCTCGCATTGAAGTTCATGGACATTTGAACCCAGAAAATGACGGTCAGAATGGTCCATCTTTTCCAGAGGGGGAAACCAAAACCGAGCTGGTCGTAGCAATCCGATTCTTGGAGCTCAATTTTTCCATCCTCTCGTGTAGGCTTGGGCGATGTTTCTGATGCTTCCTCACTTTTCGACTCCTCGTTCTGAACAGTCTTCTCCGCCTCAGTAGCCGACATAATGGTATGCGCGACAAGCTACAAAATGTCAATCTACACAAGGTACAGCAAGGGGTAGCTGTGTACGGTATCAAGGTGGTCGAAGTGATGAATAGAATGTGAAGAAAGTTAAGAAAAGCGACAAACCGCAGGACATTAGAACTTTATATATATGTTCGACTGACAGCCGTGACTGTTGGGGGGGGATCAGCTGTCAGATGTGTGTTGACGTAGTTCTGTTCGGTTCGGGGGTTGAATAGGTAAATAAGGTGGCGTGGGTGGGCGGTGACTGTTGGGCTATGGCGTCATACATGTGCATCCCCCCTGCTCGGAACACTAGGCGGAAAAGCGGGGACTACCTTGTTCCGTACTAGAGTATTCTACGGGCTCTTTTTGCCGACGAGCATTCTTCACTTCAGCCTTTCGCTTGACATTACTGTGCTAACATTTGCGTAGTCGTGTAAGGTAAGGGTGTGGATTCACCTTCACCTAACTAAACCAACAGATTACCCCTGACTAACTCGATTAGGATAGGCCCTGAGCATCACGTGCATCAACACTAGGTACGATAGACAACCTTCAAGGCTTCAAGATCCTTTCGTGATAGCTCGCAGAACCAACCAAAAACAAAGAGGCGATGGATCCGGACTCTCCGAATGTAGACTAGTGCGGTCTCTAATCGATAAGACTCACACATTCCCAAATCTCAACATTTGCTTTTGTGTAGCCGAGGGACTACCTTTCTCCACCGACTTGCTATCACACCCCGATATCGTTGTAGAATGGCTTTACAAACAGCTACTCGACGTGCGGTTTCATGCCTTAATGGTGCTGCTTGCATCTCCGCCGTTGGAGCAAAACCGTCCAGACGCAATGCCACCGCCATGGCTGTCCCCACCTCAAGTCCCCCACGTGAAAGCCGACATGACATTTCCGTGAGCTCGTCCGGTATACAGTGAGATTGCATTCATGCTGACGGGCTTCAGAAAGAAGCCTCCTTACCCGCTCCTGACCCTCCTTCAGACTCCCCGACCGCAGCGATAGTTGGCCAACACACCCCCTACATGGTAGCCACATACGTTCGTCCGCCACCAATGATGGTCAAAGGAGAGGGGTGCTATCTATGGGACATTGAGAACCGTCGGTATTTAGATTTCACAGCTGGCATCGCTGTCAATGCACTGGGCCATTGTGACCCAGAGACGAGCAAATTGATAGCACAGCAAGTCAGACCATCAGATCTGGCAAAGCTATATACCGTACTGAAAACTGAACACGCAGGCGCGGACACTAGTACACACCTCGAATCTTTACTATAATCCCTGGACAGGCGAACTCTCAAAACTAATCGTTATCAAAACGCAAGCCTCAGGTTCCATGCACAAGGCATCCAAAGTCTTCGTCTGCAACTCTGGCAGCGAAGCCAATGAAGCCGCCATCAAATTCGCCCGTAAAGTCGGCAAAGTACGGCAGCCATCAGGTGAACAGCATGAGATCGTTTCCTTTAACAGCTCCTTCCATGGCCGGACCATGGGCGCTTTATCGGCGACCCCAAACCCAAAGTACCAGAAACCTTTCTCGCCTATGATACCCGGCTTCAAGTACGGGACCTACAATGACGAAACAGCTATCAAAGGATTGGTTACAGAAAAGACGTGCGGCGTGATAGTCGAACCCATCCAAGGCGAAGGCGGTGTTAACGTTGCCACGCCCTCCTTCCTCCAAACCCTCCGAAACCGCTGCAACGAAGTAGGCGCCGTCCTCATCTACGACGAAATCCAATGCGGCCTCTCCAGAACAGGCCAACTATGGGCCCACCAAATCCTCCCCCCTTCAGCCCACCCCGACATCCTCACCACAGCCAAAGCACTCGGCAACGGCTTCCCAATCGGCGCCACAATCGTCTCGGAAGAAGTAGCCAAATGCGTCGTCACAGGCGACCACGGTACCACCTTCGGCGGCAACCCCCTCGCCTGCCGCCTGGCGCACTACATATTCTCTCGCCTCTCCGAGCCCGAGCTTCAACGCGGAGTCCTCGAAAAGGAACAAATCTTCCGCCGCGGCTTCGCGACTCTCCAACGGCGCTTTCCAACCCTCATCACCGAAGTCCGCGGACGAGGTCTCATCCTGGGCTTACAGCTGTCCCAAGATCCGACACCGATCGTGACGGCGGCGAGGGAGAGGGGGTTGCTGGTTATTACGTGCGGGACTAACACGTTGAGGTTTGTGCCGCCGTTGATCATCAGTGAGGTGGAGATTGAGGAAGGCTTAGGCATTCTGGGGCAGGCGATGGAAGTGGTTGTTGGGAGGAGGGAGGAGGTGGAGGGGACGTTGGGACAGCAGGAGTTGGCTCCGAGGGGGAGGTGATGATTGTGCTCGAATTATAGATAATTTGCTTCGAAGGTATGCAGCTGTGCCTTCTTATAGGTTAGATCATATTTCTCCTATATACGACAAATAGTTGTTCGAACCAAACCACAACCTCACTCCACCCCCCCCCCCTTCATAGCCGCCGACACCAATCCTTCCCCCTCCGAACCTGCCACGTACACACCGCCCCCTCCAACCCCAACCCCACCATCCCGGCCACACAAATCCCCGCACTATCGCTCACACTCACGGCCCCAAGACACCACTCCCTCTCGTCCCCCGCCCTGCCCTCCGCCACCGCGGCAAAAGTATTCACATACACCGCCCCGCCCAACAGGCCCTCCCAGAGCACGATACCGAACACGACGTAGACGTTTGGCAGAAACGGAAACAGGGCGTGCAGGAGGAGGATAAGCAGGTTGGCGCATTGGAGGAGGGCGGGGAGGTAGAGGTTGCGGAGGCGGAAAAGGGGAAGGGAGGAGCGGGAGAGGAAGACGCCGAGCTGGTAGAGGGTGGCGTAGGTGGGGTAGAAGGAGCGGTAGTGCGTGAAGGGGGTGGTGGGGAGGGGGAAGAGGAGGAGGGGGTGCAGGGATTGGTTGATGGTGTATTCGGAGGTGTAGACGAGGAGGAGGGGGAGCATGCTAAGGGGGGGAATCGGGGATTAGTGAGGAGAAGGGGGAGAGAGTGGTGGGTTTCTCGCCGGCATGGATGGAGGCTGGGATGGGTACGTACTATGGGAAGAAGAGGCCGCGGGCACGTTTTAAGTTGTTGACAAAGGTTGCTTGCCAGGATTGATGCATCTTTTTGCTGGCGAGAGAAACGGTGGAGTGCTGAGAATCACCAAGAAGCCCTTCATCTTCACGGTCTGCAGTCAAACCGCCTTCACGATCTACGTCGTCCTCGTTCTCGAAGAGAACCGTGGACGTGTCCCGTGCGTGCTTCCGCCTCAAAGGCTCCAGCGGCAGGACCGCGAAGAAGCTAACCAGCATGATTACTGGCAGAAACGACGAAGCGAGGAGAGTGCTCTTCACACTCAACCCGACCGACGTAGTGGCAACCGCATATGCCCCTGCTCCTACAAGCCCAGCAGCCCCGGTTCCACTCCCCCAAGCAGCTAAGCTGAAGGGGCCGTAGAAGTGCGTCATACCCAGGAAGCTCAGCTCGCCCATTCCACTGCTGAGACTCGCCAATATCACTCCGGCCATCTTGGTGGAAACGGTGCCCCCGTCGGTGTATTCCGGCGTCAGGGCGATGAGCAGCATGCCAACGGTGGAGATTGTTACTAGGAGGAGTATGCGAATCGGATATGGTACGACGTGGATGAAATAAGGAGCAATGAGTTTCATCAGGAACGAGGGTAAAACGTCTGCTAGAAGGACGACACTCTTGGGTATGTCTGGGCCGACCAGATCAAGGGCTGCTGAGAGTATGACGACGTAAAGGACGTTGTTGATCAAGCCTTGAGAGTGTCAGTATACTGACGTAGACGCGAACAGTGAAGCGTACCGAACAACCAGAACGCAGCGCAGACCCGAGGGTCTGCGCCGTCCAAAGCAGCTTTCAGTCTGGACTTGTACATTGCCCATGATGACGATGGGCTTCCTGGCAGAGGAAGCATATCCTTGATGTGCAGAGCGGTGTTGCTAGATAGATGCGACTCGGAGGCTTGGGCGACGACCAGGCCCAGAGCTGGCACGTGCACAGTTGCGGGGGCAGAAGGATTGAAGTGCACAAGGCCGTCGATGGCCGGCCATCTCATGCAGCAGACGAGTGAGTTGGCTATATTCAGAAAGGGAGGGAAAAGGAGATTGACGATTTAGTTACTGTACGGAGTATGGAGTACTGTCCGTACTTCCACCTCGATATCGATACCGACTGGTTTGATGCTCGGGAATCGGGATGCCCTGGGATTTGCCGTCCACACCAAATTGGGTCTAGATCCTTCCGGGAGATTGGCAGGGAAAGTGACGTCGTGACAGGGGGACCAACAGCAGGGATCCCGCATCTTCCCGCGTGCCCCAGGCCTTCCCAATCCCCCCAATCCTGTCTCTTTTTGCTTCTTCATCCACATCACATCTAGATACGCCGAAGTACTGTCATGGAATAAAATGATGATACAGGAATCAATACTAAATTCATGCCCACTCGCCACTCGGATCCTGAGGATGTTTCTTCTCTGAGAATCCCACCCTCCCACTCTCTCCAATAGAATCGAATTCCCTCGCATCGGCCACCCTTTATCGCGCTCCTGCTCGACCATGGACCAACGCCGTTCAGCCCCACATCCCTTCAGCAGGCCACCATCAAGCCAACCCTCCCATGATCCGCGATTCGCCCCAATACCACCTCCTCCATACACACCACAGCCTGCCACGCACAGACCGGAGATACCGCCTGCTGGTGATCCCTTCTTCCGCCGTCGAAACGAGCACGAGGATCAGAGGAGTCCGCCGACAAACCCTACTCGACCATATACCTTCCCCATTCATTCGCAGCTCAACGCGAACCTTTTCCCAGGCGCTTCGGACTTTGCAAATATAGCACAGCCGCGGCGGAATAGTTACGGCTCGGCCACGCCTTTTGATGCTGGACCGATAGACCGTTACGGCTCGAGGATATCGTCAGGTATGTGATTTGTTTGGTATACGAGTATTTACCAGAATTCTTGTCTTAATATATCTCTCCGCAATGTCAGAGCTTCTGTTGTCGCTCTTCATGCATGCGTGTCCATCTGCGATTAATTCTTACATACTTATCGGCTGCACTGTCGTTTGATCCAATACCTTCGTTGATCATCGAAGGCGGTGATGCGACTTCTGTCTATAGGACATTTCCCCCCCCCAGTGGTTTTGCGTTATCAACGTATTGTGTCTTTCATTCCATTACTCCGTCTCACGCTCGAAGAGCCAGGGATCATCACCAAGGGTCGCTTCTTCTTTGGATTTTGCTTGCCAAGCTTGTGTTGTGTTACTGCTTAGCCACGCTTTGTATGGGTTACGAACTGCTAGTCACGACACCCCATCTGCTATCAATCCAGCCTGATTTTCATTCTTCCATGCTCAGCCTTGACTTCCATCTTCCTCCGACTTCCGCATGCCTTCGATTACTTCATACTGTACTATCTGCCAGGATTCCCCACATCCCGTTCCATCCCTGTCATCCTCGGGATCTTCACATTAGCGTACCGATGACTCTTCCTTGCTGACGCATGCATTAAACCCGTTTCAGATCTGGACTCTGCGAACATTTCTCAGCAAACCCTACCACCACCACCACCACCACCTTCTGCTCAACCTTCCAGCTATGGACATTCGTCACAGCTGCGGAACCTTCAGGGAGAGCCAACAAGACAGATGATAAACAGACCTGCTTCGCCGACGATGCTTGAAGGTACGTGATTACCCCCTTCTTAAGCGCACCCTTCCCCGCAGCGCATCGGCAGTGCCCAGTGTTCGTGCTTTCCAAGTCGACAGATCGGTACCTAGTTCACTGCACGACCTAGACTGTGTCACAGCATACCGTTGAAGCTTGCGACACTGTGTACATACTATTTCTGCACACTGACTGACTATAACCACGTATTCACCTAGATCAACCACTTCCTCCCCCTCCACCCTTCAATGGCCGTCATATGCTGCCTCCCTCATCCCCACAGACTTCGCACGCACAACAGGGTCTTCAGCTCTCACAGTCGCATAGACCACCTCCGCCCCCGCCCCCTCCTCCTTTCTCTGCTAATCGCGAGCTTCCAGCATTGTCGACAGCCCCTCGCCCTGGAAGCAGTATGTCAATTTCGTCGATGCTCGGGACCGATCCAGGAAGATTGGCTCGCGAGACTATAGCATACTCGAATCCTCCTTCGACGATCATCTCAACTACTGCATCACCGTCCATACCCACCAAATCACCCAGCCGCCTTCACCACAATGCTGTTGGGAATTCGCAATCGCATTCTCCTGAGAGATACAAACCTACGCAAGGTGTAACGGCACGGCCACATCGTGCATTCTCTGGTGGATCACCGCAGCGTCCTACGGCCAGTGCAGAGGCTACGGTGTCCGAAATCTCCAATTTCGGAGCGACGCCATCTACTCAGCCGCCTCGATACTCACCTTTGTCAGAGACCGGCTCGCGGCAGGATTGGAAAGATGCACACGGCCGACACCAAAGCGCAGGCAGAATAATGCAGCGCCCGAATAGTCAACCCAGCGGGTACAGCACTTCTCTTGAAGTGCAGGACAAGATGCAACAGCACTCGGCTACGTCGGAAATAGACGAGCTTCGGCGGCTACAAAGTGCCAAGAGATACCTTGGGAATACAGATGATAATTATCGCGCTACTGCCTTTGGCCAAGCGCGCCGTGATTATATCGTGTCGCGGGCTATGCCAGAGCCAGAGGCTGTTCCACCACCAGAAAGAAAACTCGCCAATACGTCGGCGCACACGAGCCCTAAACAGGATCGACTCAGTGGCTCGAATTACTCGTTTCTAACTAAATCTTCTACAAAAACCGAAGCTACTACCAATCGTGTTGGTCTGCAAGCCGGGTCTATCCTGAACCGCGTGCTGGAGCGCAACCCACCTGTCCCTCCCAATCTCAGCCAGTCACCGTTCTCGCCTGAATCCCTCCGACGCCTGCGTGAAGAGCGCCTCGTAGCAGTGGGGTCACAACATAATGGCACATCTCAATTTCCAGCTAACCAGCAGACCCGCTTCGTTGAGAATGCGGATGCTAGGCAAGACAACATGTACCCTAGGACCGCTTCTGTTCCGGCAAATTTAGGTGCGCCCTCGACAATCGACGGCGTTGACCACCAAACAAGAACCGGAGAGGAAATGAATCAACTACAGAAGAGCTCGCTGTCTTTGTTTATGGAGAACCAGAAACGGGGTGGTCGTGTATCACCTTTGCCTCAAGCTGTACAAGGCGCCCAAGGCAAACTTAGTACTCCCGCGAGTGATCCCGGCATCAAGAGTGAGTTTGCTAGGATGTTTATCGGTATTGGGAGTGGTGTAGGCAGTGCTGGCCCAATGCGTAGCGAAACTTCCACACCTTTCCAACGAAGTCCTATTCGGAATCACGAGCCTGAGCGAAGAACCCCCTTTGGAAATCGAAGTGATCTAACCGAATTCAACAAGCCTCGGGCTCGGTCAAGGAACACTAAACGTCCAAAGAAGTCGAAGGAAGACGATCTTAAGTTGGATGTCGATGGAGAAGGTCGAGCTTCTACCGGTATTATTAGTTCCAGGGGTATAAAGAGGAACAAGTCCAACAATTACCAGTGTGTCCCTCTCTGTGTTTGACCTAAGAGAGTTACTCATGTTTCCAGTCCTCACAATCACGGCCTTGACGAACAAGGAAACCCAATCCCGTATCATCATCATCACCAACTTGACCAAAAACATCGTCGAACTCCCCAGCCAAAGCTTTCCGCAGCTCCCCCTGTTGTACCTCCTCGTATGCCGAAGACTACCATCAACAACGATTCCTTGCTAGACAGTATCCGTCATCTGCCACGTCACCATCTCGGCTCCACATTGTATTGTCCTTCAATTACCTCCATCAGTTCCACCGACTTCCACCACAACAAACTAGGCTACACAAGTACACCAAAACCCATTGCCCGATTTGACGGCCAAGAAAATTGCACCTTCACCGTCCGAGTCCCAAGATACTACCTCACGCCTACCGAACGAGAAGACGTCTGCCGCCGCCGCACACTCTGGGGCTCAGACGTCTACACCGACGACAGCGATCCCCTGGCCGCCGCTATCCACGCCGGCTGGATCCGAGGCGACTGGGGCGATGATATCGATCTGTCCATGCTCTGCGTAGACATAGCTCCTGACTCCAAACCAACACCAGCCACCAAGAACAAACGAACAACCGAGATCGTGTCGTGCACCCCTCCCTCACCAATCATCCCTCCCATAGGCAAAGACCTCCACCTAACCCTCCTCATCCTTCCCACCCTCGAGTCTTACGCCTCGACCGCCGCCCACGGCATCAAATCCCGCGCCTGGGGCCGCGACCATGATGGCGTGAGTTTTAAAATCGAGAGAATGGCCTGGGTGGATGAGGGGGTGGGGAGGGCGGAGGAGAGAGGCGGGGCGGCGAGGAGGAAGAGGATGAGGTTTGGGGGGTTGAGGACAGGGTTGGGGCCTGGGATTAAGCTGCCGTTGGGGAAGAGGAAGAGGGTTGGTATCGAGAAGAGGGGAGCTAGCATTGGCGTTGGCGTTGGCATTGGCGTTGGCGCATGACATTCGCTTTTATGTGGGGTTGAGTCGATTCTCGCTCAATCCCCAATATATATAAAAAAAACCTCGGCTCCAGACGAGAAGAAAAATCATATCCTCCCTCCTCTTTACTCCTCTACCCTCCTATTTCCTTGCCTCTTTTCTTTCTTTCTTCTTTCTTCTTCCTTTATCTATCTATCTACGAACCTACCTGCCTACCTAGCTACCTAGCTACCTATCTACCTATCTATCTACCACCCGTATCTACTGTAACCTACAATTCGACTTCAGTTTCTCAGAGACTAGAGATTTTTTTAAGTGTCGCTGTGGTGGTGTGGGTTGTATATAAATGTGAGAGAGGGGGGGGGGGGGTTTGTTCGACGTGAGATGGGAGTGGGAGAGGGAGAGGGGTAAGTGATGGTTTTTTGGAGTGGTGTTTGGGTGTTTGGGAGGGCGTTTGGTATAGGAAGGAGGGGTGGTGGGGGGGGGTTTGAATGGAAATAGAGAAGGATGGGAATGGGGATGGGGCATCATAAATGGGTGTTCTCCGATCGAGGCGTGTCTGGGGATGATCTCGGAGCTGTTGATATGCATCACGGTTCCAGCAATCACAGAATAGGATCGCAGCCATTGCAGGTGAGATGCACCGAGTTACAGCCGCTAGGAGCATGGCATTCGAATCTCACCCGAGCGACAATAGGCAAGTAACAATCTTTGGCTGGCGAGCCCAGATGGCGGCGTGCAGCGGTGATGCAACAGCTAGACTCGAGACCGTTGCGGGAATGGGCATTTCTAGTGGGTCAGACAACCAAAAGGAACAGTCTGACTTTGCTGCGTAGACTTGATCTAGTATCTCCACCGACGGTCCCTGAGCGGCCTCTACCACGGCTGGAATGGTATCGCCATGGTCAATCTCGTTGAAGCTTCGGGACGAAATTTCAGACCAGAATCTAGCGGTGCAGTCCTCGTAACGATATTCTATCTCCTCTGACGTATTTTGGAAAAGCTGACGGCAGCCAATTGCAAAAAGTACATCCTCTCGGTTGTACCATGGCATTTCATACGGGTCTTCAAACGATGGTCCGAAGCGTAGGAATGAAGCTGTATTGGCAGATGTACTTTCCAAAGGTACACCATTTGAATTTGCTTCTGCTTGCAATAGTATCTTGACATTTTCAGGACGCTGGGATCTGATTGCTTGGAGCAGTAGCGAATTGTGACTTGCCGGGTTTTCGGAAACGGTGTTGTTTGGGCCATACTTGTTCCGTATCGATAGGAACTTTTGCGAATCCACTTTTTGAGTATCTGTTCTTTGCTATGAACGGAACGTGGTTGCTGCCTAACGGTTAAAGGCAATTGGGGCGACGAGTACATTTTTCAAGAAAGCAGGAAGGAATGTGATTGTTGTTGATGAGAAAACGACTGAGAAGCTGAAGGTTTCCCTATCCATTGCAAGTAAATTCATGTTATTGACTGAAGTGTAATATATGATCAAGATAAGGTATATGTTCGACATTAAAGATCAGACCAAAGTGAGAAGCAGGAAAAGACAAATTGCCAGCGCTTGCTAGCGCCAGCCACTACAGCCAACCATCTCGACCATCTATCGTTCAACTCTTTAAATCTCCGTACCAAGAAAAGACTGAACTCCGTTCAAGGAAATTCTTCGAAGGTCGCTCTTTGCCTGTGATTCAGGACAGTCGAATACCCTACCTAGCTTGCACTCCGAAAATCCTTGTTTGTCAGCTTACATGGATCATCACACGGTAAGGACGGTATTTGGCTAGACAAATATGATACTATAGCATGACAGAAGATTCGAACGAAGCCTATCCGAGATGTATCATCTACTTCCCTATGGCCTTCAGAATAGCCTGGCCGATTGGGGCAGCACTAGCAGGGTTTTGTCCCGTAATCAGTTTTCCTCCCTGCGCCGTCACAACATGAGGAGCCCAATCATCCTTCGCCTTCTCGAACTTCCCTCCACTGTTCTTGTTCAGCTCATCCTCAAGCATGAAGGGCATTGCACTCGACATCTGTGATAAGTCCTCTTCGGTGTCAGAGAAGCCTGTAACTGGGGAGTCTTTAATGAGGAAAGAGCCGTCGGAGAGTTTGACTTTGGCGAGGGCGGCCGGGCCATGGCAGACGGCGGAGATGACTTTGCCTGCTTCTTTGAATTCGCGGACCACCTGGTGGGAGGTGGAGTCGGTGGCTAGGTCAAACATTGCTGTACCAAAATCATCAGCGCGTGCAATTCCTAGAGACTTCAAAGCACAACTTACGTCCATGACCACCAACGAAGAAAATGGCGTCAAAATCCTTGGCTTTTCCAGTGAAGCTCGACAGCTTTTCGGTGTTCTTCCATAGTGACTCCTGCTCCTTCAAGAATTTCATACTCTCCTTGTCCTCCTTGAACGCTTCAACTGAGCCTGGGTTCAAGGGAGCTTCGCCGCCTGCGGGTGAGGCGACGGTAAGTTGAGTGTGGGGAGCTAGGGCATAGTAAGGGTGGGCGAACTCGGGCTGTAAGTAATTCTCAATTAGCAGGTTGCTCGTCGATGGACAGATTAAAGGAGCAGAATAGTGTGAATTGGATGTATACCAAATACCATCCAGCGGGGTTATCAGTGTTGCCTATCTTGGATTGAGAGGTAAGAACAATAAGCACTTTTGGTTGTGACATATTAACGAAGATTTTATCAAGTACGGAAGAGATTGACTTTGAGTGTAATCTGAATGCTGTTGTGCTTTTCGTTGCGGATACTTTCTACTGTTAAATATATGAGAATTGAACCGAGGGGAAGGATGAAAAGATTTCAGAACCCCACATTGATGACGCAGTGATCAGTAGAATACTCTAAGCTTACTAAAGGTCGGCCCGGAGTGGCGGAGTAGAGTAAGATACCTTAATTGGCCTCCGGCAACTCCTATCTCCGCGTCGTTGTCTTGTTCTGGACACTTCCTACGGAGTACATTCTCTCAACCACAGGAGGCTGTTGGATGTACTCCTCTTTCCCCTACGGTTTTGTTATAACTCCATTAGGTTATCGTCTCATACAGCACGTTCAAGTTGGCAAGATTTGTCATGCACAGTAGCTGTTTTGTATTGTGGGTGTGAAGGCACAGGACAGAGTCGACACTGGCATGTTTGTAGCCTGTAGGTATCGATGGGCGAGACTGGGTGAGTATGAGGACTTGATTGGTCTGTGAGAACTCCAGCGGGTATGAGCAAGTACAATACATGCAGCGGAAAGTTTCTACTGGGTGGAAGAGTTGGGACTACTCAGTAAGATACGCCAAGTCATCATGTTGTTTTTTTGTTGTTTCATGCTTGCAACCTGTCTCTATATTTAACGGCGAGTTGATAGTCTGGGGTGTATCGATGGCGCCAGCTTCGCTTTTCATGTGTTCCTCAACGAGCTTTTGGTGGTTGCGGTTTCAGCAGGCCCGTAGTATCATATGCCCCACGGCCGGTATTGAGAAGATTTTCCGCTTCGAATAGCATGGCGGCGGCTGGAAGAACCGACCAAGCAGTCAGCAAAGACCTATTAACCAAGGCAGGAATGTCACGCTGGTATACTAACCGATAGTGTGGTGTTATGGTTGAGCGCAACGTCCGGAGAAAACAATCTGAGGGACGATGTAGGCCCTCGAATCAAGAGTTCGAAGCTGAAGGATACCATGTTAGAACTCTATTTGACTCTTGCAGCAATCTGCCATACGCTTACCAAGGCGGTGGGTATTTTGGTGTCCAGACCTGGCTTGATGCTGATATAGCTCTTGAAACTTCCTTAATGAACTGAACCTGGGAAGCACAAGGTAATATTGGCGAGATCTGGGAAAAATACTGCCGTATTGGGTACTGATTGAGAGCTGTACCTGTGAGGCGTGGGAACGAGAGGCAAGGCCAAGTTCCTTGAACGATTTAAGGTCGATGGAAACGACGGGTAAAGAAGCCAACGAATATACTGTAAATGCCTTCCATTCAATAAGTTAGGGAATATCAGATTGCTAAGGGTACACTTGAGAAGCTATTGAAGAACAATTACAGTATGAAGAAATGTGCTGATGGCAATGTAGAGACTGAGGTGGGGGAATGGATAGAACGGGTTGTAAGGTGATGTGGTGTTGATAAAGTGCTGTTCTTTCCTCGACACCGTAAGAAGCAGAGGCTTTAACCCGTAGGACTACCTTTGCTGACCAGAAGAATTGGGCTAACTAAGTAAGGGCATATTCATCTTGCTGCCACCAGCGTCGGCAACTATGGTAGGCTTCGCTAACTCAAACAGCACCCGCGAATGACTGTTTGGGATCAGTCAATGGTTGTGCCATCCGCAACAACGCAAGAACCCATGATGTTAAAGGAAAGACGTTAAAAAAGACAGAAAACCGTACTGAACATGCCGAGGACCGAGTAAAATCGACCTCATTGATCCCATGTGTCAATATCACAACGCTATGGACAGTCGCTGACAGGAATGAGTGAAGCCTACGGGATGCATTTGAGCCGGTGAGTTGAGATGTATTTCTTAATAAAGCATGTGATAAATTTGAATGAGAAGAAGCCTGCTTGCTATGGTCGGACAGTAGGAAGTGAACACATTTTATAGAAGCAAACTGAAGATAATAAAAGTCGGCGGAAGATTGACGGCCAGCTTATCAGTAATATCTCTGGTGCCGAAGGTTGATCCCTATCAAACAGCCAGCCGAGTACATCCTTCGAGCTCCAAACTGCTATATATTAGAACTGAAAACGGAGAAGCCGCCCTTAGGCCAAATTTATCTCGAAGGATTAGTAGTATTTACTCTACTATTCCGGACCGGTAGGAAGCCCTTCGTACGATCGTCCCTGGAATACGTGATTGTCGCGGAAGGCGTCAACAATTTCTGCATCAACATTACTGCCACGGCCGTCTCGAAGTCTGTCGTATGCCCACCAGATCTCTGGAGGCGGAATGCAAGTCCCAAAAACGAAGTGACGGTTATCCGTACGCTCATATTGGTTATGGCAAAAGCGCCCAGCTGGATGAGCGACTTTGACCGGGCATGTGGAGGATCGGCATGGACCGAGATCGTTGTTGCGCCACCAAATGATCGCCTTGTAGTAATCGTCCATTTCCTTATAGAAGTCGTCGCGCAACATTATAGATGAGGAAAAGCGTACGTGGTAGGTCGGAGTCCGTAGATCAGGAACAGATCATATTCTGTAGACGCTGAGTAAAAGCAGTATAATAGAGCGGAACGATGTGAAGATAGCTAAGTTGGAAGCGGTCGAAGATATGAACGCTTTTAAGTCTGTGATAATGCACATCACAATACGGAAGCGTAAGCTGCTTTGGATAAAGAAATACATTCTTGGAAAAAGGTCCTGTCTGCCATTTCGTAATTTTGGATAAAGGAAAACGAAGAGCAGTAATATTCTTGCAAAATCGGATTCATTTCCATCTGGAATCCAAGCAATAACGTGGTAGATATAGATGGACGTTCCGCTTGTTGAATACAAAACCGGCAAGACTCTAATGTAACCGACGAGCAGCTGAGAATGATATTAGCACAGCAGTAGTATTGACTACCTTGAGCGTGTTAAAACAAATGCAAAAGCTGTTATCAAGAGACGTACTTGACGGTTAACAATAACAATCACAATATATACAAAAGAATGAAGTCTTCATAGAGCAGGAGAATCTCCGCTCTCTCGGGGTTTAATTTAATGCGCGGGATCCGAATACCGAGTCAGCTTTCACATGCCAATCCTGCCTTTCAAGGCTGTATTCGTACTACTCTATGTACTCCTTCCTAGATTCCACCACCTCTCAATGTCACCACATCATCTTGATGTCACGCGTATCATTTTATTTCTTATTCACTCCTTATCCTCATCACCTATGCCATGACAGTAGCCTCTGCCTCCCCCAAGGCAGTGTGTGACTACTGTCGACAACTCATTGCACATTCCTTCACACACTCGACTTGTTTTTTTCATGTCGATTGTTCACCTCGAGACTGGACTTGAAGAAGTCTCCGGTTGGGCAAACTTGCTGGGCATTGCTTGCGATTGAATATGATCGGTAGATAATTCTCCTTTGATGCTTAATTCTACTACTTGCGCCTTTTTCTGACCAGAACATCCAGATCACGTCTTGGGCCGGCCTTCTACCAAGTTTAGGAAGATCCAGGTGTTTGCCGTTGTGTCTTTTTGGTCGCTCTATCTCTTGCGGTTAGCGCTTTCCAAATACCCCTCCTGAAGGAAGCATGCTAATACTCGATAGTGGCAACAAGAATGGCCCTCCAATCCTACGTAGGCTGTCCAGGCGCCTGTCGAAGCAACTCACTGCGTGGCAGACCATGGTAATAACGCTCCTATGGCTGTACCTATCTCGAAACTTTGCAAAATTGTTTGGACTCGAAAGCCCCGAACCACTTGCAAACCTATATACCAGATCGTATTTCCGAGCAACATGGGTGATGACTGCATTGGATGCGGGCTTTTGGACGGCGATGAAAATCCGGAGGAAATGGCTAAGGGATTTGGCCTCGGTCATATTTACTGTTCACTATCTCATTGCTGCCGAACAAGCAGATGAAAAGGTCCGGAAGGTTAGAGGGATGCTCACTGTGGATCATCTAAGGATTTCCTGGAACAAGGGGACGACTCCATATCTCTCGCTTTTAACAAGTTTGATGAGGCCGAAGCTCACTCGGTATCCGCCGCGAGCTATCCGTATTCCTAGACCTGCCGAATCCTCATACAAGGAGCCTGTCAATGCATGGCTGTATTTCGACGGACCGTTGTCGGCGCTCAAGAATCATACTAGGATCGTCTTAGACATCCCTGGAGGTGGGTATGTGGCAATGACTCCGAGACACCATGATGATAAACTCCTTACGTGGGCTGGTAAGACAGCATTACCGGTTCTTAGTTTGGACTATAAAAAGGCGCCTGAGTACCCATACCCTTACGCCCTTAACGAGAGCTATGATGTGTATCACACGCTCATAGCTACCCAAGGACGCTGTCTTGGTCTAGCCGGAAACTCGTCACCACGTATTATACTAACAGGAGACAGTGCTGGCGGAAACCTCGCTACTGGAGTCATTTTGATGATCTTGCAATCTGCCAATTACGGCTCCCAGCGATGGCTAGGTCAACAGACTTTACCAGTGCCGGAAGGGCTTATATTGATTTATCCGGGTCTGGATATGAACATTGGCAACTGGATGACCGATGAACAGATGTCACTTATTCAAGATCATCGCACACGTAAGGTTAACAAGAACGTCTTACGAAGGAAGAGCCAAGACTATTATCAGCTCACGCCCGATACCCCTCATCCATCAGACGGCGAAGAAGAGACGTTCCACCCTCTTAAGCCCACATCAGAAGCTGCCACAATAGCCGCGTCTGGGGCTGCGACCACCGACCACGCGAAAAAGGCGAACATAGGGGAGCCGGGTTCGACTCCCACTTCTACAGTAGCTCTTCGGACAGCTGGCCTAGCTTCTTCCAAACCGAAGACGATGAAGACTCGGCTAGCCATGTCTTCCATGATCTCGTACTTCAATGATCGAATCCTTACCCCTGAAATGATGCGCGCCATGATTATTCTCTACATCGGTCCGCACAACCGTCCAGACTTTAGCACCGACTTTCTTCTTTCACCATTGCTGGCCCCGGAGGCTTTACTTGCTAAATTTCCCAAGACATACTTCCTGACCGGCGAACGAGATCCGCTCGTAGATGATACTGTTATCTTTGCTGGCCGTTTACGGCAAGCAAAGTACAACGACTTCGTGCAGAAGAAGGAGCTGGGCCTTTTCAAGGCTAAAGAGGAGTTTGATGAGAAAGATCATGTTGAAGTCACACTTATACCAGGAATATCCCACGGCTTCCTCCAATTTGTCTCTGTGTTTCCTGAGGGCTGGAAACATCTCTCCCGCTGCGCTCGGTGGATCGAGGAGATCTTTGACGCAAACTATCCGCCGGAAAGCCCTACGACCTATCGTGTCGGCTTTTCGATGTTCAACTCTGGCGAAGCGTTGCAGCACACGCGGCATCACCGCCGTTTGCCCACCGAAAGTTCGGGCGATGAGGATAACCCTCTAGAAATGAGTTCGAGTACTGTTAAGGAGACTGGGAGTGCTGCTCGGCACTCAGCAAGAGGCCGTACCAAAACAGCAAGAATGAGGCGCGCTTCTGCTCGGAGGAGTAGAAGTATGGTCAGCCTAGCAAGCGAAGAAGATTTGCTGGGGCGGAGGATGAAAGGTTTAGCAGGAGGTTTGATGGGGATTTCGGCAGATGGAACACAGACACCATGATTGCTCATATCAGCAAACGAAGGATAGCTTGCTTCCATTGAGTTCCAGCCATGAGACAGGTGCCGCCTCGATTGGGCGATCATGAGAATCCCCGTCGATTGCTTAGATGTTTAGGATATGCACATATAATTAAATTATAAACAAATCATTTCATGCCCCAATGTACGTCATAGCATCAGAATTTGAAAAGCAGTATAAATCACCACACATAGTTGCGCATGTCCCCGCCACACCAAGACGCCACAAACGGTATCATTATCATCCAAAACCCCCCCTCATGCTCCAAGAAACACCTCCTACCTCCCGCTATCCTATTAGTGCCACCCATTCTCCCTCCCCCCACCCATCCTCCCCCCACCCTTCCCCTCCCTCCCCTCCTCCTCCTCCCCCATCCTCACCGCCTCCTCCACAACCAACAAATCCCTCTCCAGCACCTCGGCCCAATTCTGGATATCCCCCAGCTCCTTCAGCTTCCCGCGCGCGCCCTCGACCTCCTTCTGGAAGCGCCTGCTCTCTTTCTCCAGCGCGCCGGTTTGGGCTTTGAGATCGGCTTCTTGTTTGGCGATGGCGTGGGTGTTGGCGTGCAGGTCGGTGGCGCGGGTGGTGAGGGTGCTGGAGAGGTGGTGCGAGGCGGAGGTTAGGGAGGCGGTGAAGGCGGCGCGGGCTTCGGGGGTGTGGGGGGAGAGGGCGGTGGTGGTGGTAGTGGGTTGGGTGGGCATTGTGTGTTGGTGGGGAGGGGGGGGTGGGTGTTGATGGTGCTGTTTTAGAGTTACAAGTTGGGAGTGGTTAACCTGAAGGCAATGCGGTCGTCATGCCCCTCCACGATCGTTTCTTAGCTGCATGTGAAATCGAGATTAGCTCGTAAAACCACAGTCATGTCACGATGATGGCGCAATCTATCTTCTTGCGACGAAGACTGCAGATGACTTCGAACGATCACATGTGTACCTCTTTGTGCAGGACAATTGGGAGGGCGAAAGTACAAAGCAGAGTTGCAGCAAATAGGAGTCCCGCTAGCAAACTATCGGTCCTCTCAACTAACTCTAACTCTTCTGCTCAGCATCAAGATCACAAAGGAGCTCTTGTTCCGTAAGCCATGTAAATGGGCTGTTGCTTCTCCTCGTCTTGCGGAGCCTGGGAGAGGAATTGCAAGATTCTCCTGCCGTTGCGCTACATGGCTCTTGTTTTCCAGTTTAGTTGCCTGCTGGAGAAGCCATGCGTCCAACAATATCCGAGAGTATACACAGCGGGGGGAGATGCTCAGTCAGGTGTCAGCAACACCGTGATAGTATGCAATCACGGCGGCTGTGAAGAGCAAGCCGGTCCTTCGCCACCAGGTTTGGTGGTCACCCTCGGTCTCGTATACTTTGGATTGTACACATAAGCTTTGTTCCTGGACTCTCATATATATCTATCTTCCTTTTGCAAGGGGCGAGACAGGATCACTTTGGTCTACATAACTGCTTTCCATCTTTCCTCGGACATTTTACTCTTATAGAAGTTCTGTATCACCTACATACTACAAGTGTTAGGATGCACCGAAGGCAATGCTCAGTTTTGTGGACGGGTCAACAGCTGTATTGTCGCTGAAAGACAGTACAGAGCTATTTCAGGCATGTTCCTGATAATTGGACACGTACTTTAGCTCAGCCATCCGACTATCATGTCTTTACCAGTATATCGACTTAGTAAGTGCAGCAATCTTTAATTGCGGCGAAAACAGAGTAGGCCCGGATACCAAGGCCTCTGCTTCTGGTACCCAATGGCAGAGTAGAATCTGGCTCACTATTTCAGGGACGCTGCAGCATGTCTAAGAACAACAGACATAACTCTGATGTGTTATTCGGTGGCTATATCAATGATTAAATTCATCGCAATTGATTGCGACTAGAATATATGTTCATTGTCACTTCTACAACATATTCTAAATTCAAATTCGGTCGACTCGTTCAGATTTCGAGTCGTTTGTTCCTTTTCGTCTCTATGATTATTTAACTTTCTTTGAGAGCACTCTATTTGTTTTCATTCATACAATATATAGTTATTCTATCCACATTTCGAAGTAACCCGACAGTGGATAAATATTGAACAAGCTCGTGACCTACCTGCAAAGACTACAGCTAGGTGCGTATTACAGCACCTTGATATTATACGACAGTGAGCTGAACAGTTCCATCAGATCTCTAGAACAGCAGTCCGTTTCAACAATGGAAGTCCAAAACCTAAGCTCCCATGACAATAACGTTAGTTCGAACGTTTCTAAATCTATAACCAAGAAATCTTCAGACAAAGCAAATTTCAGATTAGCTGCAAACAACATTCCAATAAAGAACGCTATGGCATCAGGGCCTGAACTAGGGTCCAAGTCAAAGATTCGGAAGCACTATATCGCAGAGAATCACGATGGTTCCTTCAGCCCTTGCAACTCAGAGATTGGAAGCACACACCCTATGGCTCAGACCGAACATCATGCCGAGACCGGGAACAGTTCCTTGGCGGTTCTGCCATTGTTGTGGAACGAAGAACGTGAAAACACCGAGTTGGATCTCTATGCGGCTGACGCTTCTCCAAGAACCTATCCAAAGAATCTCCTGCGCCTCTGTTTCTCGTTTCCTGCAGAGCGTCGTGACCAAATTATCCAGTTCTTAGTCAACCTACCAGAGGAAAATGTGCACAAACTTACGGCGTTCCTGAAGAATCTTACCGACCGTGCATACGAGGATGTTGTGGGCAGGCTTACTCTGGTCAACTTACCTCGTTGTCAAACATACCTTGAAATCTTTGCCTCATACTGTGTGCCTCCGATGGCCAATGTTCCTTACAAATGCTCGGTACACTCGGACAAATACGACACTCATGAAGACTATCCTTACCCACAGAGGTATCAAGAGAGTGACGTCTTGCAGGACGACCAATGGGACGGAGAACTTGCAAGCGAGGATAGTTGGGAAAGAATTTACACCGAGTATGACGATCATGCGGGGGACCGAGAAGCTGCAAGCGATAATGGTTGGGAAAGAAATCATGCCGAGTATTATAACGATGCGGAGGACGACCAAAGGGAGCGTGAATATTTTAAAGATGCCGATTCCAAACCCTTGGACACGGGTGGATCCACTACAGCTCCTGACTCGATGGATGGTGACCAGGTACATGGTGGCTCCGCAGATACGGACAGTCTAATCCGGAGAATACATGATTTGCCCTCTGAACTGTACGATCAGATTCTTGTGTCGGTGCTAGATGTCTCTTTCCGTCCAGGCAAAATCTTTCCGCAGCAAGATCCGACATGCTATGGCTATCACTGCATGTATGGTAGACACTATGCCGATCCTGAGCCGACGGTCTTTCTTGCGCTTCCCAGAGTCCTATACCCGATAATTCGAGAAGAATGCTGGTCAGGGAATACCTGGGTGGTTGGTGCAGGATCTCCCTTCTATACAGTGGAGTTTTTGAAGACTATACCGGAATCGATGCGCGACATGATCAGATCGGTTCACATAACCTTTACAAGTGAAGATCTTTACGGCTTTGAAGGAATGTGTCTCCATGGAAGAATTAGACAAGAGATTGAACAATCCTCAAAAGACGGCAAGGTCGATAACCTAGAGGTCCTCGAGCGCTTCAGAAAGGAGAGCGACTCGTTCGAGACGGAGGTTACGCAAATCTGGTTCGACAAATTCTATGCCCTCTCGTGTCTGAGCTTGAAAAACCTCACTATAGACATGACAAAAGCTCACGCACCGGATGGCACGTTCTTGGGGTTGGAGCAGGTCAAACTCTTTCCACCGTTCTCCGATGGGATGCCTCGGCTTACCATCTTGGCGCCGACAAGATCTCTGGAGGATGATATATGGGAAGTCTTCGCCCGCAACAATCCTCGCCGCAACTATTAGAAGGTTTTATATCACTTTTTCGAAGTAGGTGTCGAAACCTTGATTGACGGAGGGAGGCTCGTAGCTAAAATGGGAGAGTCTGATAGGTTGCCTATGCCTGGCCAACAGCCCATATTCTAAGCTCAGCAGCCATCAATTTTATGCAACTCATGGAGATTAGAATAGAATCGACCATCTTAGAGAATTACGATTTATAATACCCTGGGGCTGGGAGAACAGAGTATACTATGTTCAGGTTACACTCCTGCTTGTGACTTCAATGGGCAGAATACCTAGCTCAGTAAACAGTCGCTCAAAAATGTACAAACCCTCCAGAGGCTTCCCTACGTAATGTGCTTTCACAATCAGCCTATCTCTCAGTCAAATGAAGGAAAGGAGAATATGCCTAGTCATCCGAGGAAAAAGTGCATATGGATCCACTTCTCCCAAGTCACCCGATTACCAAAGCGCTCAAGCAAACACCAATAAAAACCAAAACTCGAGAATGATGCGAGCGGCCACAGTCGCCAACTGAACAGCCCTGTTCTCCATCTATCGAAATCATTAAATATTTGCAACCCATCCACGAATCTTCTCCCAGCCATGCATGCATCAAACGAAAATCCTACGAATGGGGGTGTGCCCTAAATATTGATGGAAGCTTTCTCACTCATTAAATGAAGCGTAAATCTAGGTCTTCATTCCATGGATTCGAAATATTCTACTGATGGATCGAGAAGGCTGTAGATCATGGATATATTTTCGAGTTCTGCTGTGACTTGTAGCTGAACAATTACTACGCTGTCGTGCTCTCGCTGTACGTGTCTCGTGACCGCAATGCATTTCGGAATAGGAGGTTAAGTGTAATAGAAGGAGATGAAGAGTAGGACAAAAGGACACAGCCTAATCCCATGATTGAGAAAGGTGTAAGATCTATGTGTGATTGAAGATTGATGAAATTGGTATTTGGTTCGTGGATAGAGGTCTGAATTTGCACTCTAGTCGTGGATGGTGAGATCTGATGATGGGGCCATCCGTCCATGGGATCTTGTTTGATCTGAGGTTTTTGAGCTTTTTATCCTTAAGTGGATATATTCATCGTTCGGGTGCATTACAACGACCGCGGCGTCTCAGAGCACCTCTTTGAAAGATGAATTTAGTGTGCTTTGAGGGCGGCCAGGACCGATGACAGCCCAGTTTTGGTTGACAAAATGCTCTGGCAAGATTAATCGGTTGGTCCCTGAGTAGTCATCAGCTTTTCTGTACGCTAAAGGATTGATCAGCGCCTCACCGACTGCGATTATCGATCGAGAGGATGTCTAGATAGGTATCAAGCTCTGATGTTTTGGAAAATGAGGAGCGGTCACGGGCGTATGAGGACGAAGGAATCTGGGGGCTGGAGGGGTATATGTCCTTTGTAGATCGTTAAAGCCTATTCGCTGGCTTATTCCCAGCTGTCAACTGCTCGGATCTGGTGGTGACATGGACCAACACCGTTACAGTGCGAGAGAACAAGTATTTTCAGGCGCTTTAGATCAAATATTGTAATATGGTCAAGATAGATCGTAAGTTATTTTTATTTGATCATTACCGGTTACATTTCATAACTTGAGTGAAACAATTAATTTCTCCAACGAATATCTTCTTGGTGGAGAGCTGCCCCCTTGGGTTTCCTCATTCAAAGAAGTTCTCAATTAAACTTATCTCTTGATGGGTGAATCTCTTACTACAGTATTATGGAGTTCCTTCTTAGACAAATCGCTTACCACACGAAGTTCGTGCCTTGGACTGTTGTTCAGTTAAGTAAAATCCTTCGAAGGGATCAATCGCTTTCTCTGCGTGACCGATGATCACGTCCGTGCCCTGTTGCACTTCGAGACTCCAACAGGGCTATGAGTCCAATATCAGAACACCAATATACTTACCATGGGATTAGAAAGACTTACAATCTCCTCGCTCAACTGATGATTTCTGCGTTTCGTGCGCTTCGAGAGCAAGTACGTTGCTGGAAAGTGATGCTGGAAGTCCGACCACTAATCCTTGAACAAGATACATTTGTAGCTCTTTCTCCTCGCGTAGATCTTCTTTGATCAGCCGTACTCTATCCTCTTTGGAAAGTTTCTCCCTCCGTTTTGAGCGAATGGATTTGATGATCTCCATTACAGTATGTTCAGAAGCCCGCTTTCGGGGACAGCCGTATTTCGATGGATCACGTACATAGCGCCGGGTTACATCTGTAGCTCCGTCGCCGGAAAAGGCAATACAGTAGGATAGCTTCAAACCCCATCCTATTCGAGAACGTTTAGCATTCCCCTAGCTGAACAAGGCAGGACCGAAGCTAGTCATACCCTCCGTGTACAGCCTCGGATTGTCCCAGGTCCCTTCACAGGGGTCGATATGTATCCATCGTCTTAGGTGCTCGGAATAGACCTCTATCCACACATGATCCTGTTCATTCCAGACCCATCGTGCTCGTGCTCCAGTAGCTCGACATAGCATGCCAAAACAATTTGCCCATTCTCCAGCTCGGCCTCTCCTCGTTCTTAGCAGTACCCAGGGATTTGAGTATCGAGGGAAGCGCTCAAAAGCACTGCAATAGGCACTCGAGCAACGAAAGAGTTCCACACGTTTAGCACCGCCGGCAATTTCGTCGGCGTCCGGAGGGGTTGTCCCCAACATGATAGTTGGCGCGTGACAAACAGAACATGGCGGGTTATCGACCCAAGAAAAAAAGGACCGCTTAAACCATCTGCAAAGTAATCAGAGTAAGACTGAACTGTCTTTTTCCGGCGACGTTGTTGGTCTTACCTCGTCAACGCACGGATCACGCAATCTTGATAACCACATTCGGCTTTGCTGGCGCCACCCAAACATGACGCCGTTGCTTGGAAGACTCCGCTCTCGTCTCCTGCTTCGCCATAAATGCGATCTAACGGAACCAACTGGAGTGCCTCATCTAATAATCCTGGGTTCTCCCATTCGAGCGGTGTAGAAGACAGGGCGGTTAATTGTGCGCCAAACAGGCCTGGCTTCCATGCTCTCACTTCTGTCGGAGACAAGAGAGGAAGTCTCGGGGGAATGTGCTCGGATTCGTAGAGAGGCGGTGGAGGCGACGATTCTCGACTTTGCTGCGATCTTGATGGTAACGACGGCGATGATGACGCAGTTTCTTGAGAGCCTGATAGCTGCGGCATAATCCTGCATTCACACGAAGCCCGAAGCGCATTATTTCTTGTTTTCCCTAAAGCTTGTTTCTCGTGCCAGATCTGCTCAAATAGTACTCGTAAATCTTTCGCCCAATCCTTATCATGGGTGTGCATTGGGTTTTCCACTACGATTTTTGAAGACGACGTATTGAAGACTTTAAGAAGAGAATCCGTGCTAGCCTCTGCGTGAATAGATGCTGAAGATTGAGGATTCTCAACTGCTCTTTTTAATGAAGTCTTTACAAGAGAATTTCTTTCGTTTGCTCCCAGCTCTAACAGGATTTGGCTATACGCTTGTTCCATGGACGGAACTAAATTCATAAGAAGACCAATATAGAATTGAACGTCTTCCAACTGTTCATCATAGTCTGAAGTGTCTGATGTTTCGGACTGCGAGTCGACTTCCACTTCACTGCCGTCTTCGCCGTCGAGATTGGTCGAAATGGTAGGGTACACGATTTCAATGGATGCCATTAACTTATCAACTTCGTCCGCGGCATGCTGATGACTGCAGTCTATACAATCTTTAGTAAATTCTGCCGGGCCTCGACCGTCAGCGAAAACTTAGAGCCTTTGATCTTTCATTCACTCTCACTTGTAATCAAAGACTTGCTCAAGGCGATAAGAAACCGCACGATCGACAAACGAAGGTCTGGATAAGATTCGAGGATCAAGTCCAGCTTTCCACCGCGGAAACCCTCACCCCACAGGAAAAACCTCCCTAGTTCATTCACGAAATCTTGAGTCACTCGGTGACTTACCCTCCACGAGGAATCTGCGAGCACTGTGAAGAGAGTGAGAGCATCGGCGTAAAGGTTCTCCACATTGCCGCTGTTGTCAAGCTTCTGAACTTTGGATAAGGGTCGAGAATTCGTCCCGGCCATCAATCCAGTGTCCGCCATAGAGGCTTAATCTGGTATCTATAGGTTTGTGAGAAATCTGATACAAATCTGTCGCTTGGCGGGTAGTAGTTCTCTGATTAGCTGGAAAATCATCAGACAGGAAGCTTGCGCGGGAGGACTCTCTTGGTAATGCAGAGTTGTTGCATCTAACGACATTGAATGACTGAGCCAAGCGCTTTCAAGAAGAAGTTCAGAAGTGACGCTGTGACGAGCTGTTACTTGTTACGACTGTTGCTGTGCGCCAAGACGCTAATGCTTCGTTCGTACGCATTACGCGTCTCGGAGCCTCAACGCCTCCCATTTGCTCAACCCAAGATCAAGAGCCATCAGTCTTACTATATGAGCTTCGCTTGTTTGAAAATCTTCGAAGATTCTTAGCATGTAGCACATGTCAGTTGTGGTATTTTAGACAGGAGCAAGGAAGCGGTGATTCAACCTCGATCTTTACATAGAAGCTCCATGTCTGTCGGTGTTGGTTTATCTCAAAGTCTCGAACCCTCGCACCATCTATTCTAAAGGCGGAAAGCGGACGACGATGTCTGGAGTTGAAGCCGCCGCGGGTTTGGTCTTGGGAGTGCTGCCGCTTGTCATTTCGGCAATTGAACATTACGATGATATGCTGCGTCCCTTTCTAAGTTATCGCAATTTCACCTCAAGAGCGCAAAAAATCTATGACGAACTCGAGACAGAAAGAGCAATCTTCTGTACTGAATGTCGACTGCTGTTGTCCACTGTTGCACAGCGTGATGTTATTTCAAGAATGTTTGATAATCCTGACCATCCATCATGGAATGATCAAGTTGTGTGCCAACGATTTGGTGATCAACTGGGAGCATCAGGAGCAGCCTGTGCATCCGTAATTTGCAAGATCAAAGGAACCCTTGATGAGATTGGGAAAAAGTGTGAGAAATACAGTGCCGCCAACCTGATTCCTGCAGAGGTGAGTCACACATAGTCATTGGCATGTGTTTCTTCTTATCCGAGAGCTCAAACGTACGTTGACTGAATTGATCAGGGCTCTATATTCGGAAACATTGTTTGGCGACGTCGGGTAGGCAAAAAATTGAAGTTCGCCTTTTCCGAGTCGGGTTTACTAGGGTCTATTAATGAGTTGAGAAAATTGAACAAAACGTTCTTGACTATTACGAACCAAATAGTGCGTCTTGATGATCAGTCATCAAATCCCCTTGCAGGCTCTCAAGCAGGCCAGTACATCGATAGCGCGAGTGAAGAAATCAAGAAATTCAGGATCGTGCAACAAGCCTCAAGACACCTATACGAGGCTTTGGGTCCTGCGTGTACGGTTCATACTCAACACCTGGCGCTGCTCTGTTCCGAGGCAACATTTTATAATTACGGAGGGAGTTCTCGGCACCCGGAAATTCAATTCAAGTTATCCATCACCCATACCCATTCAGACGTCAGCCTGATCACCCTATCGCACGTAAATTGTCACACCGGCGGGACAATGCCTTTTTCTTTGGAGCAAAGAGCCATTTCCAGTAATCGAGGGCAAACTCACAAGCAAGCCAGTTCTACTATCAGCGAAGGTCATTCAGAATCGCCAACAATATCCGTATGCAACCTCTCCTGGATCGAGGTTCGAACCGTAATCTCTAGACACGGAAGTGCCTCTCAGCAAGCCTCCCACAAAACATCCTCTGAGTCGGATATCGCAGGTCAGACCAGAACCTCTCTTGGGATGCTTGAGGAAAATGCCTCGAACATACACTTCATCTGTGGTCCATCCACTTGCATACCAGCAAGCCCGCATAACAAATCTATTTCGCTAACGCAGCTTATTGCACAAGAATGCGACAATAGGCCCATTGGGGGTATGCCGCAGTATCAACGCCTCTATCTTGCTAAATCCCTCGCCTTAGCCGTCTTGCAGTTCCACGCAACGCCGTGGCTTGGTGCAAAATGGCGAAGTGACGATATCATGTTCTATAGTTTTGCAAATCCGGAGCCACAGCAGCAAGAGCCTCGCTTAGTACCGCATCTAAACGCAGTTATAACGCCGACAAGACTCAAGACTGGTCCTGTAGGTGAGGCGGATACCTCACGATCTTCACTATTGGCAACAAGCATTGCTCCAAACGTGCTGCTCTTCAGTTTTGGGGTGATACTTCTGGAGATAGCTTATGGCGCTCCTTTTGAGATGTTGCAACAACCTGAAGATATTGCGGCATCTTCGGATGATAGATTTACTGATTTTATTACCGCACGAAGGCTTGCCGACGGGGTGGGGACTTCGCTTGGCGCCGCGTTTGCTTCAATTGTGAGAAAGTGTCTTCGGTGCGACTTCGGCTGTGGTGAGGATCTTGATGATCCCGTATTGCAGGCTCGTCTGTATGAAGATGTCGTCTGTAAACTAGGAGCACTGGAAGATGGTTTTCGAAGATTACAGATAGGCGTATAAGGAATGGCGTCGACGTCAAGGTTACGTGAAGTGCTGAAACCAGCAGCAATTTTGTGCATTCTTTGAACTGATCATGAAGCCGTGGTTTTCAAATAGATGATCGATATACAGGATTTCGAGAAGATACGTTCATCTTCGATAGAAAATATCGAAAAGAAGCTGCAGCAAGGATCGTTCAAAACAAGGCAAAATCTACGGGGCTGCTGGTTCTTTTAACAGGCAGCCTTCGGCACTTGAAATATACTTAACGGAAGCAGACGACTAGAACTGGTCGAGAATTGAAAGTGGAAGAGAGACCTCTCGGCCTAGCTGGTGAACTGAACGGTGCTTGATGAACTGGTGAGATCTAATCACTCTACGGAACACCTGATAGTAAATTCCAGCCTTGGAGTCCCTCTTCAGTCCTCCGGCCGCGATCATTCAATCGCAACCGTGTCGTTAGCAAACCGTATGTAGTTCGACACAACTAGTACAAACTTCCTCCTCGGACCCACTTCCGTTACACCGCCAAGTCCTCTCCGCAAACAAACGTCCACCACGTGCCGAATACTCTGAGCGATGAGGATCGGCTTGAAAACGTCTGTGTATTCAAGCCGCGCGGCTCCCATAGTTACCACACAGTTGCTGTGGGCCCAAACCAAGATTCCGGCGTCTGCACTGAAGACTCGAAAAGACTCCGCACCCTCACTGCTTTCGATTTCCGTCGATATGTGGATGCAATCTGCCTCATTCGGAGGATGAGCTATTGGATCTCTAATGCTTCTGCAAGCTACCGGCCAGCCTGGTTGGAGGCTGATGATGGGGTCTATAGTGGGCTTGTTTTGAGAAAAGCCGATTGGGCCTGCGGACAGGTCGTCGAAGATCTTGGAAGGCGAGATATCGCGCCTCGTCGCAGCTGGCGAGGAAGCGGATTCGAATCTCGAAGGAAGTGCGAATGACATTGTGAGAAGAAGACATAAGCTGATGAAAGTACCTGGAACGAAGCAAAACGATAACATGATGTACGTAACAAATGGAGGTCAGAAGCGCAGAACAACAATATTGAGACTTCAAGATAGCGAGGTTGCTACGAGGATATTTGGATGCGCAGGGAATACATTGTATACCACTTAACATCCCCATATACCCCGCATATGCGATCTTAGTTGCACATCAACTCAAACTTCCCCAACCAATTTCGAATCGCATCTTGACATTACACCCTCACTGGCGCATATATCGAGACGTTTCCGACAGCCCGACATTGTAGGCCGCCTCAGTACAGCAGAGCCACATAGCCACGGCACTACCCCACCCTTTCGGGCGGACAATTGTTCTGAAACAAGCATTTGGTGATTGCGTTCGATGTCTCGGTATAGCGAGAACATGCGATATGGCGGTATGGGGGGAATGAAAATCGAGAGGACGGTATCGAAGGTACCTGTGGGCCTTGAAGCTTAGCAAAACCACGAGTACACTGAGGAGAGCGTCAAGTGGTTTGAATTGGTAGCAATGTCCTCAGCATCCTCAGCATCCTCAGCATCGATCATGTTTCGGCCGAGTATTGCTCTCTGTAGGCGATGAATGAAGAATGCTCAGATGAAATCGAAGCACATGTTTGTTGCTTTTACACCGCACATGTACTTCTGTGATGTCCTCAGTATTACCATCAAGTCCGCTCACGAAGAAGATACTAATCCCTAAATGATACGTCCCCATCATGAAATAGCTATAACGTTCAAACCGCTCCAGACACAGAAAAGTCGTTAAGAGAAAGGGAATGCCTGACGATTCTTCAAAATATTTTCCAAGGGACTTTTTAACATGTACGCTGAAGAAGAATCGAGCTTTTAATCTTTTTCCACACTCTTTTCTTTCTTCTTTCCATTCTGTCTCTCATTTCAACTCCAAAGCTTTCTCTACCACGCAAATTTTCAGAAGCAAAAGCAAAAGCCGATTAATTCCAGCTCGAAAACGACACAACGATATTTGCTAAATCTTACTGTTACTGTCAAAAAACCAACTCGACAAAGATGAAAACAAATAATCTTTATATATCAAGTGTCAAGACTGACGATCATCTGCTTTCCTTTACACTGATGCTGCGACTTTGCGCACAAGAATCCGTCGAAATTGCTCAAGTCGTGTTTGATCATGTTTCTTTCGAGGCTGTAGATCTCATCTGACGTTACAAGATACATTTCCGCGTTCAGAGACTGAATGAATAGAAAAAGCGTGGGAAAGATTTTACGTCGATCATATCGATATTTGTCGCCGGGTGGTGATGATGGATGTTGGCAAGGGGGTCGTTTAATGTTAAGGGGTCGTTGGTACTACTTTTTGTTGCACATAAGTGTTCATGAGCTGGTCAATGAGCTAACGGATAGACTTCTTGAGAACCCTTGAACAACTCGTCGTCTGGACGCACTCGACCAGCAAGCTGAGTGACTGCGACGTAAAACTTTCAGCCATGACTTCTCAACTATCCAGTCACTGCGAGGTCAAAACGTCAGCGTCGCAGTCGGTATAAACTTTCATTAACACTCACACAACCCTGGACACGACTTCGCCCGTCCAACTTCGCACCCCCCCCCCCTTCCCCCCTGGCCGCACCCTCCTCTCCGCAGTTCAAAACACCTGCACCTCGATCTGCAAAAGAGCCCTTCGCACCGCCCTTCTCCGCGCCTAACTCAGCTCCACACCAGTAGGAGTCAACCTTGCAACGAAGCCAGCCCCCACCATCGTCGTCGCCATCATCCCCTGAAACACCACAAAAGTCGCCCGATAGCACTTCCCCCCCTGCCTCAGATAGACATCCAACCCCCTGATCACATCCACCAACTGCTCGTTTGTGAAAAGCCGCCGCCCCGTCCTCTCGCTCTTGATGCTCACGCACAAGGGATGCGCGGCGTCGTGGAGGATTTCCCGAAACCACTGGCGCGTGTCCTGCTGGAAAAAGACGTCGAAGAGGCGGTTTGCGCCGTAGTGCGCAATGTCTTCTTGGAGCGTGGCGTTGGCGAGGGCGAGGAGGCCGCCGAGGTCGAATTCGGAGAGGGGGGTGCGGGGGTCGCCGAAGTTGACGCGGAGCCAGAGGGTAGGGCTGGTGTTGGGGATGCGGTAGATGTGGGGGAGGAGGAGGTTTGGGGTGGTGTTGGAGGGGGAGGTTGAAGAGGTGTTGTTGAGAGGGAAGGGGAGGGTGAGATTGGTGTTTTCTGAGGTGGGGAGGAGGGGGGGGGAGAAGGCTGGGGCGAAGAGGTTGGTGGGCAGTGCTGGGAGCGAGGAGCTGAAGCTGAGGAGGGTTAGGAAGAGGGTGAGAATGGGTTGGGTGAGGAAATGCATTATGTGATGTTTGTTGCTGGCGTTCTGTAGTCCTTTGTTGCTGTTGGGAAGCCCAAAGTCGGAATTTCATGCGATTGTGGACTATGGGCTGTATGTGAAACATGAGAAAATCCAAGTAGTTGCGCAACAAGTGGGCGGAAGAACGCAAGAAAGATCGCTGAAAGCGGCTCTGACATCTTAAATCTCCCACAACCCCAGATTAGCCCTTCTAACACCTTCAAATTCCAAACTGTCCCCAACGAGCCCCCTCTCCCTCACCTGAGGTGATGTGAAAGCTGTTAAGGCCAATTAGGGCGGTAATAGCAGACCAATCCGCAAAGAAGTCTGTGATGACGATTGCGCCTAATGTTGAGAGTGAGATGGGCTGCGCAGAGGTGGACGAGGAGTAGGAGATGGAATGGTGCTGTGAGGATATGGATTGAATGTTCTTCGTTGAACAAGGCTGCCGTGACGGGGTTGCGAGCTTCTTATTAAATCACCCTTCGATGGTTTTCCAGCCAGGAGCCGTAGATGTGCGTCGCATCTTGGTGGGTGAAGCCGAGTGGGACGAAGGCAATTGCGATACTTGCGCGACGGGTCGGCGAAATCACTGCAAGCGCTTGTCATGAAACGTTAAGCTGAACATGGTTCATGCTGAGACGAAAGACATACGTTAGAAGAACGAAGAGGTTTTCGTTACAGCGGGAACAGAAGAATCGAGTGCGAAGCAAGAGACACGTAAAAAATAGGTCCTGACGCACATCATTAATGATGCGATGCTAATGCCTTGCTAAAAGTATCATTGGTTATTACAGCGCGTAAGGTCTCATTGAAGCTGAAAGATAATAGTTTCGTAACCCTACATGCTCATGGTACCCATGTCGCATTGAAAGTAACATTGGCATTGATGACGTCTAACGTCTTGTTTAAAGCGAAAGATAGCAGTTCTCGACCGTCGGTCGATAGCCTTGACCTTGGAAATTTGCGACATTTGTACAGGGTACCTGCATCGGATGGTTAGTTTACAAGGGTTATTTCATTTCAATTAACAGAGACAACTCAAAGAGGCCGGGGGGGAGGGACGTACTGAAGACATAATAAACATAATTGTTAGGATTGAGCCTCGACTGCTCGGCGTTCAGCCCAACGCAATCGTTAAGGCGAATTCCCTCGTGTGTAACCTGAACACCCGATGCGGCTTCGCTATAGAAATGCACCAGCTCGTGAAGCAGGACGCTGACCTGAGTATTGACGAGTGAGAGCCCATCGCTCTGGAATTGATTGGTGGCTTCATTTACGCGATGGCATATTCTTTTTGTAGGTTTGGCCGAAACGCCCCAGAACAACGGACAGAGGACGATCAATGGTGTACCTTGAATGTACGCGCCTATAGCCCCGGTTGGGTCGCTCCTGCAATGCTGATATCCAGCGGTTATTGCTGAAATGTACGGACTGAATGGAACAGGGGATTCGTGTGGGTCGGGCATGGTTGAAACACATGTGATAATTGGACTTGATGTCGAGAAGCCGGAAGCGACTTGGGCCGGCAGCATAGACGTTCCCGCCGCGATGTTTTGAAGGACACCGTTGATAAAGGGGGCGTAAGAAATGTCCTTGAAATAGGTCTGGTAAGCGGCACTTGCATGGATAAAGCTCGAGTCAGAGAGAGATGGTTGCAAAATCGTCCGGAGGTCATGGAGTCGATCAACAATCTGTGCAGCATCTTGTCCGCAGTTCCTTATCGAATAAAGACCGCTATAAACAACATTGGGGATGACTAGACGCGGTCAGATTTATAAGGGCGCAAGACCGTTATTGCAATCTACCTTGACGATCTTGTAAAGATGTGCTGGCTGTAACGAGCGCGCCAAAAATGGCAAATAACGAGGACCAGCTAATTGTCATTTTATAAAGTCTTCGGCCCCAATCCTGCTCTGAATACTACGCGTCTCCCGAACAAACCCTGGTAAGCACGCAGGTAGCGCTCACAGAGTGGCCGATGGTCAGAATAGAAATGCAATGTGTTCGAAACCAGTACTATGGGTTGAGGTTTGCGCAGAATAGATAAGTATCAGAAATCAACTTATATATTTGAAGCGTGCCTTCTGTTACCATGGGATGGCTATGAGGAAGTTCCGAAAGAACCGTTGAAGGATCGCGAGATGCGTGATTTTATAGAATTGCGATTTGGACAGGTGATTGCAGGCAGAAATGACAGTTCAAGTACGGGATCTACATGTTTTGCAGAGCAAGCGCCGACGCGACAGGCGATAGAGAGTGTCCGTGTACGGAATACTTTGGGGGTTTCATACTAGCCGATGTCCTATTCAAGGTGGATGGATGTGCCCACCAGGAACAAAGATCTTGCAGAAGAAACACGAGGGGAAGTGACAATAAGGAAGATGTAGCCCGGTCTGCAGTCGTTGACATTGAGAGTGACAGGTCAGGCGTTGGCATCTCATCTTATCAGAACCCACCTTTACCAAGCAGGGCCATCTGCGTGTTGGCACAGTGTACACCGGGTGAGTCCAATTCCACCAAGACTTTAATGCACTGCAATCCCAGGGATGTCTGATGGTATAACAAGGTCGTATGGTAAACCTAAGGGATGATGGAAGATGAATACGGAAAGAGTCTATCGGGTCTCAGCCCTGTGAGGCGAAGATCATCAACCAAATTATTTGAATTCTCAACAATGTCAAAAGGACATGTCGATAGAAATCCACAATGACGGCAAGCTGAACCTTTCTCGTCGATATCACAATAGCATCACATCGCCAATGTCACTCCCTACGGCGTCCATTCGCTGCAAGCTGAGCGCGTTCTTCATCCAATACATTTCATCCTCCACCAACTCTTGAGACTAATCTCCATTTCGCGAAGACTTCTCGCTAGCGCCGCCAGCTTCTCCAATCTTCGATTTCACCACTGGTGAGCATATGCGGATCACCATTGCGGAAGGAATCACCTGGCGCGAGAGATACCATTGGCATGATCCAGATCTTGACTGCGAGAGTTTCACGGTAACTTTCAAGTCTATGAGCAGTGGGGTGAGCCTTCTGTGCCCGCCCAGACAGTGGGTATTAATTCAAGCCTGGAAGCCGGATAGCTTGGTCGTCCGAGAAAGAGATGTACATACATACAGTCTTTGCGTGATTTGTACAGCTCGCAAAGTACTCTATCGCAATACGTGCAGCGCAATCCCTGATGCCCAACCAGGCTCCCGGATCATAGAATGAAGAGACAGAGGCTACGCCGTATAGGTCATCGGTAGCTTCAGTTACTGACTGAATAGAGGATCGAGGAAGGCGCTTTAATAGTGGTGTCAAGTCCACGGTGATCAAGAATTTAGGGAAGGAAAGTTGCACAGCTGATGAGGCGCGAATTATGACGGTTATAGCAACTCCCTTGTACGCTCGGTCAACCATTTAAGCGAACCACACCAAAATCACCGTTAAACGATTGGTATGGTTGATATATTGCCTGCAGGATGCTTTCTTCCGTACTCATATAGGCAAGGTGGTCGTATACCTGGTATGGTAGCTTTGATGACTTCTTGAGGGATATTTTAGAGTCATACCTACCGAGTTTAAGAAATACCTAGCTTACCTTGAGATCAACAGATCTTTGACGCAGTTATTATAATAATTAGACTTGAACTCTCGTTCCATATCAAGGGAAGGAGGCGTGTGGACGTAATAACTGGTTAAGGATCTTCCTTCCGTTGGCTTTGCTACTTCTTCCACTTCCTTCCCCAGTAGTAAGATTCATGACCATGTATATTATGACATTATCAATCAAGTATTTTTCAGAAGAAGTCTAAACTACAGCCCAGCCCTCTCTAATTAGAAGGTCCATTGAAGCAGTGGAAGCAAACATTCCCGCGTCATCAACGAACCGAAACATCCCTGCCACGCGCCCATTCTCGTCCACCAGCGGCGCTCCACAGATCCCATCTTGCACGTTCGCCCCTAGGATCCCAAACGCAGAAAAGCGCAGTTCAATCTTCCAATTTTTGTAAGGAATCTTGTCCTCGGGCTGAGAATCTTTGTCTGGGTACAAGGCACCAAGACTTCGTGCACATAGATCAATTCTTCCGGTCGACATCCCGTCACACTCAAACCAATCTCCTGCTCGGATTTCGGTATGGTCTATGAGTCTTTGAGGGTTTGGAGCTTCGAAGTAGCGCTGATTGTCAAAGATGATGGAGGGATCAAGCTCAGCTAATGCGAGATCGTAAGGTGGTAGACGAAGGCGAATCTGACCAATGCGTCGGCCAGAGGTAGGATCAGGGTGAAAGACTTCATCGCTATGCTGGAAACCGTGATTTGCGAGTGTCAATCTCCGCTCAGCGCCCTTCTGGATCAATACACCAGCGGAGGTAGACAGCCAAGCCGTCCCACGAGCACATGCCGCAGATGAAGCGCATACACCTGGCGACAGCTTGAACGGCTCGGCGTGCAGGTAGTCTGTGCTGTCATTGGCCGTAGCAGTGGGGGTGATAAGCCTGGCGTAGCTTGCTTCACGAGACTCTGACCAGAAGCTTTTCTCACTATGGTGGTACATGATGTTGAGCCCTCCAGCCTTTCCTGGAAGACTTTTGCGCTCGTACCTCCTCCCATCTGTAACCGGAAGCTCAACTATGATTAGCGGAGGGACAAAATGTACCGCTCTTACGTTGATTTCGTTTTGGAGCGCCTCCACAATGGTTGAGCGTTGGTCCAGCGTCGGAAATTCGAACCTTGGCAGTAGAAATGGGAATATGTCACGCTTTGCTGTGCTGTAAGGCATAAAATTCCCAATAGGAAGGGCTGTTGGAAGAGCGACGTCCGGTGGTATAAACCGCACCAAGCAGCCTGCGATAGTGAGAGGGATGGGTGGAGTTGGGGGTACAATTGTCGTAATGATGATGTCTGGAGATTCAAAGATGATCTTGCTGGCACTGAATCTTTTGCTGATCCAAGCCCACTGTGCATCAGTAGGAGTGTGAAAGTCAGAATTGGTGGAGTCCCAAAGCGTGAACGGGGCATCGTCGGAGATGTGTCGGCTTCCGAACCCAGGTTTGATCTCGCCGAAGCGACTGATTGGTTGAACATGAGAGAAAAGAGCAGGTGTTTGCGTATACCCTGGCCGCTCAGGAACGAGCTTGATTGGCGATACTCTTGTAACAGTTGTAGAGGTCGGCATGCTGATCAGCAACGAGATTTGGTAGAATATGCTGCGAGACTCGCAGTTGTAGTGTTTTACTGAAATTAAGCAACAGTGTTCCGGTTCTGTGGGTATAGTGAGTAGGAATGAGTTGGTTTGACTAAAGGGATTTACCTTAGCGCGGCGTATAAGGTCATGACTCCTTCACCAGGTGAGGAAGGAACCAGACGGCTGAGGCTAGGAAAGAAGGACACCAAGCACCTATTTACATATTTATTGAAGGAGCGGGGACTTCTCCTTTCTTTCTGTGCATGTAGCATACTACTGAACGAATCTACATATCATACGTAGCTAGGCCAGCCCAGAATACAGTTCGTTGAATTGCAGGCATCCCCTTCACACCGACATGAACGGCACAAATGGCAAGTCATTTCGGCTGCGCCTAGGTGCGAAACTCCAGGCAGGCTATCTCGAAGGATTCGGAATTACCCGATCAACAGGTACTGT
>JAABUS010000806.1_pt1 | contig 74945 bp, 24 predicted proteins | sample 5560161 | NCBI WGS metagenome assembly JAABUS01 (sample SAMN10711885, study PRJNA513376) | rock metagenome | isolation source: Antarctica rocks | place: Antarctica: Victoria Land, Trio Nunatak nord | collected 2016-01-04
AAAATCTATTTTTTTAAGTTTTATAAACAATAATTTGTTAAAACTATTAAAATTTTAATTGTTTAATATATTTTGATTTTTTTGATTATTTATAGAAGTATTTTTGTTAATATTTTAATTATTTAATATTGTATTTAATTTAATAATATTAATATTATTAAGATTCGAAGTTTGCTTATATATTTAGCAAATATTTAATATATAATAAATATAGAGTAAATCTTAATTCTATTTATTTATTGCGAAATTGTTTGTTAATCTTGATTTGCAAAATTCTTAAATATAAAAGAATTTTTCTTGTTAAAAGATATAAAGATTTTGAAGATAAAAAAATCAATAATATTATTAAAAAATATATTGTTATTAAGATTTAAATTAAATATAAATTAAGTTTAAATATAATATATATACAAAACAAGTAACTAAATTGCGCAAATATAAAACTATATTAAACTTATACTATATCTAAGAGTAATTTATACTATAACAAAATATAATTTTGCAATATATAAATCTTGTTTTTAAATTTAATTAATTGTGTGTTACAAATTTTACACAACTCTAAAAATATTATAGATATAAGAATTAAATTTATGTCTAGCATATATTAGAAAGAAACAAAATTCTAAGAATTAATTTCTAGTTAATATTAAATAAAAAGATTTATATTTTATATAAACTATATATATATTAAGCTTGCATCTCGATTGCAAGCAAAAATTGTTATTAATTTCTATAATTTGATATAATTATATTAAGTATAAATTGAGTATCAATAAAGTTTATCTTAAGTAAGAATTTCTACTTGAAATAAACTTGTCTTAAGTAGGAAATCTGCACTCGGAATAAGCTGCAATCTACGAATATACTACAAATAATATCTAGCGTCTTAACACTTATAATACTTATATCTATTTTTTGTATATAGTTAGTTCTATATAGCTAGTATTCTTATTAATTAACTATATACTAGCTATTAAAGTTCTAATTCTAATATAATACTAGTTATCTTTTTAAATACAATTCTGCAAATTGTATTCTAAAAATATTTATATTTGCTACTTTTTTTGCTCTAAGAAACACATTCTAGATATAGAGTTACTAGAATAGATATTTTACAAAATATAACTAAATTGCAATAATAGATATCTTTTAAACAATATATAACTTAACAATATTTAATTTTGTTAACTTTCTAGTAAATCTGCTAAAAGAAATAGACAACAGATTGTTCTAACTACAATTTAATAAATCTGCTAAAATAGAATTAGTAAATCTGCTAAAATAAAGAGACAATAGACTGTTCTAACTTTAATTTAATAAATCTGCTAGAATAGTATTAGTAAGTCTGCTAGAATAGAATTAATAAATCTGCTAGAATAGAATTAGCAAATCTGCTAGAATAGCAATTATATACAATTCTATTATTGTTTTCAAACAATACTTTTGTTTTTGTATACTAGAAAATTTGCTATACAACAAAACAATACTTTAAGCAATGTCTATTTTTAATATTAAAAATTTTGTTCTGATATAAGTTCTTTAATATCTATATAATATTATATATATTTAATCTCGAACTTTTATTCTTCTTTATAAATATTTGTACTATCTATATCTTATCTATATCTACAATATAATTAACAAAAAAGTATTTTCGAAAAACAAAGTTAAATTTAGCTCTAGCAAGAACTGCAAATTATTTAAAAAATCTTCAATAAATAAAGATTAATTAGATATTAATATTGTTTTTGGTTACAATTATTATTCTATAAATTCTTTATTAGATTAAAACAATGTCGAAAAAAATTTAGAGCTTAAAAAATACTCTGATTTATTTAAAAACAATATATTCGAGTTTTTTTTGTTTGCTTAATTTAATTTTTATAAAACTATAATTAATAGATTAACTAAATTAAATTTGTTTAACAATATAGATTTGTTAAATATATTAATTCTATTTTTAATATATTAACTACTAAATAGCAATTTTGCACAATTTTGTAACAAATATATTAAAAAAGAAAACCAAAATAAGTAAAGTTAATATTATATTTTAGTTAATTATTTTAACAATTTTAACAAAAATTAACAAAAAATATTTTAACTTCTTTGAAAAGCAGTTAAAAGTAACTTAAAAAAATAGTTTTAACTACTATATAAAAATAATATTACAATTGTTAAATTTCGAATTAATAAAAAAATTAATCTCGACTATATTTGTAGACTAAAAATTTAAATTAATTCTTTAAAGATATATTTAAGTTAAACAAAGTTAACAATAAGTATTTGAAACAAAATAGTATATTATTTTTAATACAAGCAAAACAATATATTAGTTTAATACAATTTGTTTGAAACTATTGTTTGTTAATTAAAACAAAAACTTTCTTTTTCTTAAAATAAAAAAATTGTATTTATTAAATCTATTTACGTAATTTACAATTTCGACAACAATAACAAATATAACTACTCTTATAAATCTAGTCTACAAGCAAAAAATTAATTTAATAATATCTATTTTATTTGTAATTTTAAGTCGAAACTACCAAATATAGAAAACAATAAATATTTTTCAGATTTTTTAGTTTTTATTGAAAATTTTGAAAAGTTTAAACAATAAATTATTGTACTAATTTCTAAGTTTAATAGTATTTTTTAATATTTTGTTTCTGAAAAAATTTAATTTGATTTTGCTATTATCAAAATTATTAATAATATTTTTAGAAAAATTAAATATTGTTTGTTTAATAGATTTGTTAATTCTTATCTAACAATAAATAATCTATTTAAAAATTTAAATATTTAATAGAATAATTTAGATAAAAAACAATATAACTTTATTAAAATTATGTTGTTCGAATTTATTATAAAAATTATCGAAATCTTTAATTAATATATTAATTGCTTTATATCTATAATAGTCGAAATTTCTATATTAGAAATTAATAGAATATATTAATTTAACAAAAGTTTAATCTATAGATTTTAAAATTGCTATATTATTTTAATAGATTATACTACTCTAAATTAATTTATTAGATTAATTTGTAAAATCAATTTTAAATTTTAACAAATAGAAATTTTTTATTCGACAACTATCTAAATTTCTATCTATATATAAGTTATTAATAGTATTAGCAAATACAATAATTGTATTAGTATCTCGAAGCTTTTTGAATATATTAATATAGATATTTGCAATAATAATAGTTTTAGTATATATATCTCTACTTGCAACTAAAAACAAAATATCGAAATATAGTTTTAAGTTTTTAAAAACAAAATTAAGTCTCTAAATTTTTGTCAAAAATATCTTAAATCAAAATATAGATTATATTATAAAGATATCTTTTGCAAAAATAAATTAGCTATAATTAAAAATAAAACTTTTGTTAAATTTAAAACTTATAATATTAGCAATTTCGAACTAACAATATTTAGAGAAAAGAATTTTTCTAATATTTTAAATAACAATTTAGATAACTTTGATAAATTAAAAAATTAAATATTTTTAACAAAAGTTGCAATTGGAAACAAAAACTAATACTTATAAAAAAAACAATAAAAAAACTTAAAATTATATTATATTTAATTTATATAATAGAATTCTGTTTGTTAAAGTTAAGCTTAATTCTAGTACTATTAATAACAAACTACTTAATAGTTAGTAACTAGATTTTTATATTAAAATTTGCTTAAATTAAATCTATTTGTTTTTTGATAAATACTATATTAAAACAATTCTATTTATTAATATTAAAAATTTCGATAAAATTTTTGTTAATAGAAAATTTATTAAAATTTATAAATTTTCTATTATATTATTTTAAAATTCTATTAAATTGTATCTAGTTAATAACAAATTTGTCTCTAATATTATCTATATTGTTTAAATTACTATTAATTTTAGCAAATATATTAATATTTTATAATATTTAATAATTAAACTAAAACAATTTGTAGTTATTTTCGATATATTCTAAATAAAGAAGTATAATATACAAATTAGAAACAATATATTATTTTTTAACTTTAATTTCGATTACTGTATAGAGTACTATTTGTTAAATTATTAACTATTAAAGATTTTCAACAATTAATACAAGCAATCAAAATATTTATTTTTAAAAATTTTCGATAAAATCGATATTTGTTAAATAAATATTTCTGTATTTTTGAAACTTGTTATTAAAAAAAACTATAAAATAGTTGTAATACTGTTTAAGTATTTTGCTATACTAAATAAATAAAAAAAAACAACAACAGATATTTAGTTTGCGCTGTAGACAACAATATAATTATAAATCTTGCAGCTATTATCTTCGATAACTACAACAAATTCTATACAAAACTTAAACAAAACTTTTCAAATATAAAACAACTTAAAAAGCAGATATATTTGAAATTTACACAATAAGTTAAGCTCTTTAATTTGCAAAAAGTTAATAAGTTGCGGTTAAATAAAAAATTAATTATATTATTAATCTAATTTCGAAAACAATTTTTTTAACTAAAAAAGTCTACAAAATATTTTATTAAAAAAAAGAAATTATTAGAGTCTATCTAGATAATATAAAGAGCAAGAATTAAATTTACAATAGTATTTTACAGTATATTGTTTTTACTTTTATAATTAAAAAGTCTAATAAAGATTTATATATTTGTATAGACTATAAAAATCTTAAAATTTTAATAATTAAAAATTGCAATACTCTACTATTTATTTGAGAGATTTTGTAACAGTTATACAAAATCAAATACTATAGCAAGTTCGATATTATTCTTGTTTTTAACAAAATTCAAATATATTTTAATAACAAATACAAGACAGTCTTTATTATTTGTTATGATCTATTTAAATATATTATAATATCTTTTGAATTATATAATATTTCGACAATATTTTAGTTTTTTGTTAATAAAATTTTTAGTTTCTATTTGAACAATTTCTATACAATCTATATAGATAATATTTTAGACTACAGTAATATTAAGAAAAAATATAAGAATTATATAAACAAAGTTTTTGCTAAACTCTATAACGCAGATTTTTATCTAAATATTAATAATTTTTTTTTGTTAAACAAATTAAATATCTAGATCTAATTATTATTATTAAAGAAATTCAAATAGATTTTAAGAAAATTAAATATATTTTTAAATAGAAAATTTCTATTTGTATATACAATATACAGATCTTTCTAATTTTTGCAAATTTCTATTAATAGTTTATTTATAACTATTTGAATCTAATTAAATCTTTGTTAGTATTTAGTAAATTTAAAAACAAAAATTTCAATTTTCTATAATAATCTAATAATTTTGAAGATTTTGTTTTTAAAAATTTTAAAAAAGTTTTTGTTAATCAGTCTATTCTATTCGATTTCGATTTCGATCTAAAGATCTAAATTAAAAACAATATTTTGAATTTTGTAATTATTGCTGTACTTTTGCAAATAGACTTAAATAGATTGTTCTATTTAAGAGTCTATATAATTAAAACTATATTGCTTGCAAAGTACAATTACAAAATCTACAACAAAAATCTATTAACTATTGTTTATATTTTTTAAAAATAATATTTAGAATAAATCAATCTATTTGTTGAGCAATCTATTAAAATTATTATTAACTATTGCAATCTAAAGTATTTTATAACTATTAAACAATTTAAATGTTGTTAAGTTTGCTAAATTAAATTTCTGTTTAAATTTAATTTTAAGATTATCTATTTATTAAATATATTAGATACAAAATTAGACAATCTAATTAAATAATTGTAAAATTTATTTTCTAACAAAAACAACTTTTGTAATTAGTTTTAACAATAAATAATTCTTAAACAATATAACTTAAAATTAGATATAATTAAAACTATTATATTAATCTTGCTATTATTAAATATTATCTACAATTTAGTAATAAAATTAATTTATTTGTTTTAAGATTTAATTAAGTTTGAACTAATTGTTAATAAAAGAATTGCAAAAGTTTGCAAAAAATTTACTTAAATCTTACTAATAACTAACAAAAATATAAAATTATTTATATTTTTATTGTTTGCAGTATTTGTATTATTTTAACAAAACAGTTTTTGTTTTATTAATTTTTTTTTTTAGTTTTTCTATTTGCTATTGTTGTATTTACAATCTCTTAATCTACAGTTTTTTTGTTTTTTGTTTCAAATTCTGTCTTTTTGTTAAATATATCTGTTGTATCTATATTTTAACTATCTATATTTGTAATTTTTTCTATTAATTTATTTTTGTTTGCTATTGCAATTAATTTAATAGAAAAAAAAATCTTAAAAAAAATTCGATTTTAAAATTTTTGTTCGACAAATATCAAAAATATATTTGTATAACAAAAAGATAAAATAGATTATTTAGACTAAAAAAACTAATAAACAAAATTTTTTAACTATTATTTGCAAAATTATTAAACTAAAACTTAAAAACTATACAATAGTTAAATATTAAATAATTAAAATTAAATATCTATTTGTTTAAGACAAAAAATATATTTTTTAAGTTAAAACAATTAGATTTTAGTATAAATTGTTAAATACTAAATATTCGAATTAAATAACAATATTTAAGAAGATACAATATTACTACTATTAATCTATACTATATTTAGATATTAAAAAATATATCAAAAGTTGTTTAATTTGCAAATATATTAAAAAAAAATTAGTTACTATTGTTTTTAACAGAAATACTTAATTTATTATTTATTTCTAACAATATTTTTGCAAAAGATTAAAAACTAAATCTAAACTATTAATTGTATTTTATTTAGAAATTAACAATTAAATTAAAAATATTAATACTGCTTTTAAACAATATCTTCGAATATATATATAGTACAATTAGAATAACTAAATTAATTATTTTGTTATTGTTAAATTTATTGCAAACAACTATATTAGCAAGTCTACTAACTTATTTTTTTTTTGCTATTAAAAACTATTTACTACAATTAGATCTAAAATTATTTAAAATCTTTTTTAACAACAATATATTAGAAATTTGTTGCAATATAAAAAATATTAATAAAATTGTTAAAAAAATTGAGATTTTACAAAACTTTTTTTGTTAAAAGTTTGTCTAAATTTAAATTAAACAAATAGAGTTTGCTAATTATAAATATATTGCAATCTTAAAATTTAAAATTAATAATAAAATTATATTTAATATTCGAAATATTAAAATAACTCAACTATACAAATCTCTAAAATATAAAAATACGAATCTCTATAAAATAATTCGAACAATTAACAATTATATTTATAAACTAGAATTGTCTAAATTAATAAAAATTTATTTAGTATTTTATTTATAGTTTCTGTATCTTAACAAAAATAAATCTTTATTAAATTAATAAATTAAATTTTTGCTATTTATTAATATTGTTAGTAATATTAGCAATTAAAATCTCGACTATTATATTAAAGATATTAAAATATTATAATATACTAATATATACAAAAATAGACTAATCGTTTGATTCTAACAGTTGGAACCGAATTGCATAAATTATGAAAATACTAACTATATTAGGTTAAAACTTGGCCTAATTAGATATAACTTTCGGGTCGAATTATAGATTTTGGGGAAAAACCGACCCGAACAGTTAGTTTATACAAAAACAACAATAATATAGATTTAAGTCTAATTGCTACTAATTACAAATACAAAATACTACAATATTAAATTTTCTTTACAAACTATATAGACTATAACAATAGATCTAAATAACTAAACTATTTTATAACTAACAATTGCTCTAATTTTGTTGTTAATATCTATTACAAATATTTAGATACAGCAAAATTTTACTAAATATTTAAAATATTTTCTAATTGAAAATCTAATAAGTAGAATAGTTTGCGTTTATCTATTTTCTGCGCTTTTCTATTACTGTTATTAAATGCTATTTAATATATATCTACAATTTTTGTTGTTATATTTAGAATCGATTTCGAAAATATATTGTTAATATATTATTATTGTCGAAAGTTATTTGTTATATATTTGTAGTTAAAATTAAATATTTTTTCAAATTAGATTTATTTAATATATTATTTTATTTTCTGTACTAGTTAACAAAAATCTCAAAAAAATATAATATCGATATATTACTATTATCAAAAATTAGTTAATATATATCTACAATTCTTGCTATTGTTTCTATAGTATTTCTGTTAGATATTTTATAGCTATTTTTTCTAAAAAAATTTCGAATAAAAGTTAACTTAATATTTCTAAATATATATATAACTATATATAAATTGCTATTAAAATATTTTTATATTATATTCTTTCTTTATATTGCAAATTTAGACAAATATATTCGAATATAATTAAAATTCGACAAATTTCGATTTTTGAATATCGTTTTTTTTTGTTGTTAATTTTTTCTCAAATTATATAACTAATCAATTTTCTAAACTTTTTTAAATATAGTTAATTTTTCAAATTCTCTAGAATATAATCGATTTCTATTTTGCTATTAATTTTTCGATTTTTGTATTATATAATTTAGACTCTCTTTTTAGAATTAGAGTTAGTAATTTTTTGTATCTTCTTTGATTTTTCTATATTTGATAAATTTTTTTTAAAAATTTATTTATTCTTTCTCTCTTAATCTTGTTGTTGCTCGACAAATTGTTCGAAACTTGATTTCTACTATTTAACAATTGTTTAATATTTAATTTTAAATATTAGATTATATTCGACAATTGTATTCAATACTAATCAAAAATAGTCGAAAATTAACTAGAATACTATTTGCAATATATATATTTTTTGTTTCAATATTCTCGACTATTTTTTCTATTTAACAAATTTATTCTTTTGCTTAATATATATCGAAAAGTTCAGTTAAACAATATTTAATATATATTTGATATTAATCGAAGTTTGTACTCGACAAGTATTTAAAATTAACTAAAATTAACTAAAAACGCTAGCTAAAAAGTTCGATATTATTTTGTCGAAGTTTGTATATAAAAGAAAGAAATAGTATTATAATTTCAAACTAGATAGATTTTGTTCTTTAATTATTTTTCGAATTTTTGTTTTCTAGTCTCGAATATACTACAAATAATATCTAGTGTCTTGATATCTATAGTATTTATATCTATTTTCTCTATATAGTTAGTTCTGTATAGCTAGTATTTTTGTTAATTAACTATATACTAATTATTAAAGCTCTAATCCTAACATTAACAAATATTAGATAGATAGCAATAATTTACTCTCTTTTGTAATATATAAATATATTGCTATTATTCTTAGACACAATATAATAATATAGATATTATTATTACTATCCTGTTTTTTTGCTTTCTATATTATTTTGCAAAACAATTTTGTAAATATAATTATTTCTATTTTTGTATTTGTTTGCAAACTACAAAGATATTTAATTATTGCAATACTTAATTTAAATTAGCGCAATTAATATTGCAATCTTAAGTTTATCTTGCAATAATAATAATAACTTTTATCTTTTTTGTAAACAAATATTGCAACTTTGCAAATATAGCTACAAATATCTATTTTTTAGTTTTTTTTTTTGCTTATTGCAATTAATATACAAGTATTAAAATTGTTTGTATATTATATAAAAAACAACTTTGTTTTAATTCTAATTGTAACAAAAATAATTGCAAGATTAATTTAAGAATTTAACTAACTTCTAATTATATAGAATATTATTAGTATTTTCACAAATTATTAAACAATAGTAAGTAACTTAATAGTATTAATATTGTTTTAAAAATAAGACTAATATATATATAAACAAATTGTTCGCGCAATTTTAACAAACGTTTCTTGTATGTTGTTGTTATTACTATTGTTGTTACTATTTCTGCGTTTACTTTTGTATCTACTTCTATTATTTTTGTTTTAATTTCGATTTCTCTTGCTTTATCTTTTGTGTCTTCGACTTCTTTTGCTTCTTTTTTGTCGATTATAATTTTGTTTGTATTTGTTGCTTTTCTCAATTTGTTTTCTAATTATAATAAAGAATATATTTGCAAATTAAAAAAGATAGAAACAAAACTAACAATATACAATAGTTGTTTAATACTATTGTTGCGTATTTGCTCTTAAGCAAAATCTCTTTATTATATATTTTTTGATAACAAGTTGCGCTATTAAGTATTTTTGCTATTTTGTAGCAAAATATCTTTGCAAATCAAATTCTATTGTTTTTTTTTTGTTTTTTGCGTTTGTTTTGTTATTATTATCAATATTCTTTAATTAAGAGTAGACTATTATATATAATATAATAAGTACAATATACAAAATTAAAAAAAAATTAAACTAATTTGCACAATTGCTATTGTTGTTGGTAATAATTTCTTTTGCTTTCTTTAAATTGTTTACTATTATATTATAATTTTTAATTTTAATTGTTTTTTATTTAATTGTAATTTTTGTGCTAAAATCTACAAATTATTGTATTATAATAAATTGTATTGCAAAATCTATAATATATAAAACTAATATATATTAGTTTAATTAATATTAATTGTTATTTTGTTTATAATAGTTGCAATTAAAATATATCTTATTTACTATTTTTAAAATAGCAAAAACTAACTTTTATAAATATATATATATAGTTGTATTTCTATATATCTAAATTTGTTTCTAAATTTTTGCGTTATTATAGAAATTTTTGTAGTTTTTTTAAAAATATAGTCTTTAAACTTTAATTTAACTCTTTGTTTTATTTGTTTTTGTATAGTTGTTTTTGCTTTTTTAATTTGCTAACTATTTATTTCTTTTACTTCCTTTTTTTTTATATTTTCGCAACTATATTGTATTTCTTTTGCTTTCTCTTAAACTTTTAAATTTTGTTTATTATATTTTCGAGATATTTTAAAAACTTCTATATATTATTTTATAAAATTATATTAAGCTATCTAATTAAGTACTTAAATATATTATTTTTTATTTGTTTGTTTAATACTTTATCTATATTCTATTTTTTTTTTTTTTCGATAAAAATTAATTTTAACTTTAAATTTTTGTTTTGCAAATATCAAGATTTAAGTAACAAAATATAAAAGATAATATAAATTGTTTTATATTTTGCTAATAAATTTAGTTAATAAATTTATTTGTTGTTTTTAATTAAAATAGTAAAGAATTTTAGTTAATAATAGTCAATCTTTTTCTTAAATTACAATATATATATATTAATATTTTGTAATAGTACTTTATTGTCTATTTGAAAGCTTATTAATTTGTAATTCTTATTATAATTTTTTGTTTATTGTTTCGAAATTATTATTTATAGCTTTTTTAAATATTTTCTAGTACTTTGCAACTATTTTGTTTGTTTTATAGCTAAAGATTTTTTTTGTTAAAAGTTTATTTATAGATATATTTGCAAAGTTTGTAATATAGTTTGTTAATAGCTTATAAAAAGCTTTTTTAATATTTAAATAAATATTATTATTATATATTAACACAATTATAGATAGCAATTTCGATTAATTATTCTATCTATAATTATAATAAATACGCAAATAATATTTTAAAATTTGATTTGATTTTTTTGCTTAACTATTAATTTGTAGATAGATTACAATACTAAATTAATATTTTGTATCTAAATAATAATATAATATTAATTAAAATAAACTTATAAAAAGCAAATTTTTGTTAAAAATAATATTGTATATTATTTTATAATAATATACAAACTCTTTTTATAAAAACTTTGCAAAAAAATTTGTATTAAACTTTTTAATAATTGCAATATAGATTATATACTTAATTAATTTATTAATTAATATTAGAATTATATTATTAACTTTTTTAATATATAAATTTCTTACAAACAATATTTTTATAATAAAATCTATTGTTATTGTTTCGAAGAATTGCAAATTTTTAGAAAATATTAAACTAAATTCTTTATATAATTTATAATAGTAAATACGTATATACTAATAATTAAAATAGATATAAATATACTTATTAATTTTTTTAACTATACTAAATTAATAACATTTTTGTTGTACTATATTTTCGATTTGTTAATATATAAAATATTCGAATATAAAATTATTGTAATATATGCAAAGAATTTTATCTTTTGTTGTTGTATTTTTCAAAATATAAATTGCAAAATCTTAATATAATAATTTATTTTTTTCGATATTTTATTTCGAAAGTTTATATTATTTATTTGCAAATCTTTAATATTATTGTTTTTTTACAATAAAAATATTCTTCTATTGTAGTTTTTGCAATTATATTCCTATTAATTTTTTTTAAATTAGCAAAAAATTTCTTTAATTTTGCAATTTATTATATTAAAAGTCGAAACAATATAGAATCTAAAATATTATATAGTTTTTCGAAAAGAAAAAAATTTAGATCTATAATCTAAATATTTATAATAATAATATTATTTAATTGTATTATTAAAGTTGCAAGTTTAACTATAATAGAAATATTTTTGTCTTTTTGCAAAATAAATAAAAAATTGTTATTATTATTTTTTCTATTATTAGATTTTATAATATTAGATTTTTTTAACAATATATTTGCAAAATTAAGTTTTTTTTTTGCAATATTTTATATTAAAATTAAATATAATTAATTTAGCAAATTTAGCAAATTTGTTTAATTAAAAGTTTCTTTGTAATTATAAAGTAGCAAAAATTCTTATAATTTATAATTACACAAATAATATATTTACTATTTTGTAAATAATATCTTTAAAACTTAAAAACTAGTACAATAGTATAGAAATTTTTATTATATATATTTTAGCAAATTTTAAATTCTTTAAACTTGTAACTAATAAATATAATAAAATATTATTGCGTATTTTTATTAAATTAATTAAATATATTTTCTACTTTATAGTTTAGTATATTTATTTTTATACAAAAAAAAAAATTTAATTGTAGTATTCTAAAATAGAAACAATAAAAAAAAAATTTAAATATTTAAAAAACTTTTTTTGCTTTTTTAATATATATAAATTGCAAATATATTTTGTTTTTCTTTATATTTATTGTTAAATTAATTAAAGATATTATAATTTAAAAAAATTTGTAAATAAAATATTAATAGAATTTTGCAAATTTAAAAAATACAAAAATAATTTTTGCTAATTTTAATTTTAATTATTTTTAAATAGTTTTAATATAAATTTGTTCTATTTAAATATTTTACTTTTTAATTATAAAATTTAGAAAAATTATTTTGTTGCAATTAAATATATACTTTGATAGCTTTATATACAATTAATATTCGAACAATATATAAAATATTTTGCAAATATTTTTTTAATATTGCTTTTTTAAGTCTAAGTAAATAAGTATATTATTTAAATATATTATATAACAAAATTAATATATAACTTTAATATACAATTTATATAAAATTAGAAAATAGTAGAAATATTAATAAGATTAAAAAATATAATTTAATACTCAAACTATTTACATTAAATATAAAAAGCTATTTTTTATTTATTATTTTAATAAATTTAAATATAATAATATATATTGTATATATTAATTTTAATAAAATATTTTGTATTTGCAAAGCACTTAAATATTTTAAAAAAATAAAAAAAAAAACTTATTTTTAATAGTAATTTTATTAAATTTACGATAGTTTATATAAAAATACAAACTACTATTAGATTTTTTTACAAACAATACTAAAAATTCGATAGAATTATTTAAAAAATATATTTAGTTTTTCTTTAATATATTTACAAAATATTTTTATATTGTAATTTATTTATTTTGCAATATATTATATATATACTTTGTATATAATATCTTGTTTTTTACAAAATTAATTATATATTTTATTTAATTAAATATATTAAATATATTTGAATTTTTTTTTTAAAATATCTTTATAATTTTTTTAATTTAATTCGAAACAACTAATTTTTTAATTTAAAATATATTGTATTTTGCAATTTTTTTTTTCATATATTTTAAAAACTTTTTTAAAAATAGTATTTAATATAGAAATACAATATAGATTTTGCTATAATTTTTAAAAAAAATATAGTAAAATATACAAACTTTTTAAAATTAATTATTTAATTTTTTTTTAATTGTTTAGTAAAACTATTTTAATAAATTTAAATAAAATTTAATTATTATATATTCGAATTAACTTTTTTAAATTAAAATAGTTCGAAAATTATTTTATAATTTTGTATATTAATAGTATAGAATTTAGAGCAGTTGTTTCTGTATATTTTTTTGTTATTTATAATAGCAATAGAAAGTTTTTGTATTTTATACAAAACAATAATATAATTATTAGTAATCTATATTTACAATAACAAAAAAAAATATAAATAATTGTATATTTTTAACAAAGAATTGCAAAATAAAGTTCTTTTTAATTTTTAAATTAATAAATATTTAATTTCGCATATATTATATAATATATTAACAAATATTGTTTAAATTAATACTTTAATTTGTTGTTTTTAACTTTTTATATTTAATACTATAGCAACAAATATTAGACTTTAAATTTTTTAAAAGATATATTACTTTTGTTTTGTTTATTTACTTACTTTTAATATTGCAAATATATAGAATTATTTAATTTGTAATTTATTTAATTGCAAGTATAGTATTTATAATCGATAAATATAATATATTTTTTTTCGACAAATGTTTAATACTTATTTCTATTTTGCTAATTATTGTTAATACTATTTTTAATCTATATAATTATAGTAATTTTAATAATTAATATAATAGAGTTATTTGTATTGTTAATTGTATTAAACAAGTTATCTTACTTGCGTAAAAATCGATTTTTTTTTTACTATATTTTTTAGAATTCTTTGCAATATAAAAGATATTATTTAATTTTAGTAGCTTTTTAATTAATTGCAAATATTGTTCGATTTTAATAAATCTATTATATATTTATATAATACTAATATAATTATATTGTTAATAAAATATTTTCTAACAAATCTTATTAATATATTTGTTCTTTAAATTTGGTATTTTTTTGTTATTAATAATTAATTTTTTTAGTTGCAAGTATAGATTGTTAAAATAGATAGCAAACTTTTTAATTTTCTTATAAAATTGTTACTTTATATTTTTAAACTTAAACTTAATTTTTATATTGCAAATCTCGAATATACTAGAAAAAATTTTAATATATTAAAAAAAAAATTAAATAATTTCTTTATTCTTATTATATATTTCTTGTATATATTTGCGTTATTAATTATATTGTTTTTTAAATAAAATATAGTGCAATTTAGAGTTTTTTCGACTTTTTATTAAAGTAGTTTGCAAGATTATTCTAAATATAATTTTTGCAATTCTTAATTTAAATTTCTAAACTTATATAATTAATATACTCTTGTATTAACAACTTTTTAACGCAATTAATTTTTTTGCGTTAATTAAATTAATAGTAATTATTGTTATATTTGTAACAATAATTATTAATATATTGTATAAGCTAAAGTTTTGCAATTGCAAACTCGACTTTAAGTTTTAGAAATTGCAATATATTTATATTATTAATATATTGCGTAATAGTATTTGTTAAGATAGACAATATAAATTTGTTTTTAAAATTAGATATTTCGATATTTTCTTTGTTCTAATTAACAACTATACTAGTATTAAAATAATTATTTTTATCTAATTCTTAAGATATATTATTTGTATAAATTTTTTTATGCAATTAATTATTAATAATATTTTAAGAGTTAATCGATTTTTAAATATATTTGCAAAAACAACTTATTAATAGTTTGTTAACTATTGTTTTTAATTAAGCAATTTTGTTTAAACAAAAGAATTAGAATTGTAAAATAGCAATTATCTCTTTAAATAAAGTTACGTAATTAAGCAAGTTAAGTTAGATAATATATATAATAGTAATAATAATATTTATAGTAGAACTAATTGCTAAAAAATACAAGTGCAAAAAAAATTGCTTTCTATAAAATATTTTTTTGCTTGCTATTAAGAGAGATAATACGCAAACAATATTTGTTAATTTAATACTAGTTTTGTTTAAATCTAGTTTGTGCAACTCTTTGTTAAATATATATTAATATATTTTAAATATACTATTGCAAAGTAGATCTAGTATTGCGAGACACACTTTACAACTAGTTTCTTAAAAGAAATCTTTCTATTTTATAGTTGCAAAATTTTTGTATTATTAATAGATACTTTTGCTAATTATAATACAAAAGTTAAATTATCTAATATTTTTTGCTTGTTTTGCGTTAGCAACTTTTTGTTAGATAACAATACTAGCTTATTTTAAAATACAAAAATTGAATTATTTAATATCTTTTATTTGTTTTGTATTAGCAAATTTTTGTTAAATAATAATATTAGTTTGTTTTGTAATTGTTAGAATATTAGATCTAATCTAACCCAAAAGATTAACCTGGGCGCTCTGGCGACAATCCGATTTACTAACATTACTATACAACAGTTCTGCACGTAACAATCTGCTCCAAACAAGCGCAAAAGCACACGTTCTTGTATGCAAAACAAACTTACAAGACATTATATAGACAATCTTCAAACGCACAATCGTATTCTAAGCACTACTACAACTATTTATTTTGCTCTTAATAGATAGAAAAAAAATCGAACTAAAGATTTACGCAAAAAGATACGCGATATAATAATTAATTATTTGTAGCATTTGTTAAGACGCATTAATTAAGATTTGTTAAAGTTATTAATTGTTAGAATGTTAGATCTAATCTAATCCAAAAGATTAACCCGAACGCTCTAACAACAATCTGGTTTACTAATATTACTATATAGCAGTTCTATACATAATAGTAATATTAATAGCAATTTTGTATTTAACAATAAGATTTCTTTATAATCGAGATATTTTAACAATTTATTTGTCGAATTTTTCTTATTTAAACAGTTGAAGATTTTAAAGTTATAGACAATTAATTTGAGTATTTAGTAAGTTTGTCTTAAGTTTAGTTTTTTTCAATCTATAAATTTTCTAAAATTATTATGGTTCGATTATATCTTAATAAAATAAGTATTGCTTTTTAGATAATATTTTTATTATTTAAAAACAACTACAATAGTTAGCAATTTCTAATTATATATTTTCTAATTTTGTTTTATAATTTTGTTTTATCGAAATAATCTTTCGCGATTAAAATACTATCGAATATTAATTTTTGTTATTAGTTTGTTAATTTAGAATACTTGCAATTACAAAATTAGATATATTAGTTTTTACTCTAATCTTCTTGTTCGAATTGTAGTAACAAAGTAGTAAAGTCGATATAAAGATATTACAAAGCTAACAAAATATTTGCTCTACTTTATTTAATTAAATAAAAAAAATATATTTCTTGTTATTTTTATTTTTTTTAACAAATTAGTAAAAAAACAACTCTTTTTAAATAATAATATATAAAATATCTATAAAAGTTTATAAAGTTTAAAAATATTTAAAGCTTGCAATAAGTTTTTAATTTAAATTACTTCTTAATTTTTTTAATTTTTTTCAAATTTATCTATATATTTTCTAAGAATATAATAAAGTTTAGAAATTTAATCTTAATAATATTAAACTTATACTTTTTTAGATTAATATATAGCAAATATTTGCAAAAATATTTTAATATTTGTCTAATATAATATTAGTACTTTGTCGAATTATTGCTATATATAAATATGTTATCTATATAAATTATGCAAATTATATTAGTTAATTTTTACAATATTTTATTAATATAGATCAAAAAAATTGCAAACATATTTGCTAGTTCAAATAGTATAATCTAATACTCTAAATACTTGTAGTATATATAAAATATTGTTTTTTATTTATTATTGCGTTTAATACAAATACAATAGTAGATATTCTTTAAATTTAAAACAACAAAATGTTTTGTTTTGTATAGATAATCTAGCGTTTCTATAATTAGAAGCAATAAATAACAATTCTTAATAATAATTGTATTTAGATTTCTATAATTAATATATAAATATAATCTAGAATTCGATTTTAATACAAATAGAATAAAAGTATTTGCAAATAAAACTAAATACTTAATTTAATCTTTTGCTAATATATTATTAAGATATTGTCGAAATACTATTATTTTATTTTGTAAAAGATTATAAAGAAATATAAACAATAGTTCTTTATTGTTCTAAAACTTAATAATATAATTTTCTTTTCTTAATTCTAATAGAATTTCAGTTAATTTATTACTACAAATATCTTTTAGACTTCTAATTTTTAAAAACTCTCGAATTTTGCTAATTTTTTGTGTTTAATATTTTTGTAATATTAACGCAAACAATTGTACAAACTATATTATATTTAATAAAATCTAAAACAAACTATTTAAAATTAATTTTTTCTAATTTTTTGTCTACAATCTTAAATTATTAGTTTTGTATTTTCGAATTAATTAATATATTTTGCTTAAACAATTTTAATGTATCTAATATAAGATTAAAATCTATATATTCTACTAAATAGAATAAAATAGTATATTTTCGATACTAATCTTATAAATTGATTAAATAATAGATTAACTTATAGATATTATAATAGAAACAATTATTATTATCAAAAAAAATTAATATTAATAAGATAGCAAATATAGATTGCAATTCTTATAATATTCTATAAATATAATTAATAAGATTTATCTTAGCTCTCGAATTAACTAGATCTATAATTTAATATTTGTTATTAAAAAATCGAATTTAGTCTTTTATTAAAATCGAATTTATTGTTTCTATTTTATTTTTTTTGCTTGCAAGATATTGACAAAACTTAATTTTTTTTTATCTCTATTATAATAATAGCAGCAGCAATAGACTTATTTTATTTGTATTTATTAAAATAATCTATTTTTTAATATTTCTTTTTATAGTATTTAAAGTATTTAATACAATTTAAATAGTTTACGTTATTAATCTTGTAGATTTGCTTACACAATATTAACAAATTCTTAAAAATATAGAATTCTTTGCTTTTAATAAATTTGTTAATATTGTTTAAGCAACAATTCTAATAAAATTTGTTTAAAAAAATATTAGAATTTTTTATAATTTGCTAATTTTCGAAATTGCTTGTATCTATTTTGCAAATAAAATTTAATATTTATTTTTATATAATAATTATAGTTAGAAATTTATTGCAAATATTTAATATATTATTAATATCTAAAATCTTTATTTTTAAGTTTAACTTAAATTTAATTAGAAATATATAGATTCTACATTTTTCTAAAAACAACAATAGATAAATTTCTAGCTTATTTAAATATTTTTTAAAAACAATTATTTTTTAATCTAATTTTTGTCTAGCAATCTTTTATCTTTTGTAGACAAAAAAACAATAATTAGCAAAATCGATTATTAAAATTAATAGAAACTTTTCAAATTTTTTAAAAATTTTATTTTTCAATTTAGTATTATTGTTTGTTCTTAAATATTATTAAATAATAGTATTGTTTTTTAAAAATAATATATAATAGGGAATTTTAATCTTAATTGTAATAAAATATATCAAAAATTGTATTGTATTAATATCGATTTTTTAAAATTAGATAATATATTTATCTATATTTAAATTTTTATATAATTTTAGTTCTTTAAGTTTTAGAAACTTAAATATTATTAATAGCAATACAATAAGAAGTTAAGAAACTTAAAAATTTGTTTCTTTAACTACTATAATTTAAATTTGTTAAATGTTTTGTAGATCTTGAATCTTTGTTGTTAAAATTTCTATCTACTAATATAAAATCGAAACTCTAATTATAGCTAAACTGTTTTTTTTATTGTTATTATATTAATAACAATTATTTTTGTTAATACTTTATAGACAATTCTTGTCTTAAAAAATATTAAATTTTTCGAATTTTAATTTAGTAGTCGAATAGTTATTGTAATTTAAATTGTTATAATCTAATATAATACTATTACGTCTTAAGTCTTTCTCTTTGAAAGATAGAATAATTAGAATTGTAAAATACAAATATATTTGCTTTTTGTTAACACACTAAGATATAAAAGACGTAAAATATAATAGATTTGTATTACTATTTTTTTATTATATAGAATAGATAATAGTAGAACTAATTCTTAAAACACAATAAGAAATAGACTTTCTCTCTATCTAATACTTGTTATAATATGCGAGTCTATTCTTCGCTATCTAGTCTAAAAGAGATATTGTATTATTCGGAACTTCTATAGATACTCGAGATTATATACTCTACTATATTCTAAGACGCTAGCGCGTTGCTAATACTATAATATTACAATTATTTTATTTAACAACAATAAAACTTTTGCTTTAATTATATTAAATATCTTTAAACAATATAATTTTAATTGCAAAATTATATATTATATCTTATATATTTAATATATTAACAACAATTTTACAAAGTATTGCAAAAAATACTTTTAAATAAAGAAAAAATAAAAGTTTTGTTTGCGCAAATAAAATACAATTGTTTATTTTGTTATTAAAGTAAAGCTAAACGCAATTTATTAAAGCTTTTATATAAAATATATCGAGATAAATATACAAATTAATATCTATATTAAAGAAAGTATTTAATTGCAACGTTAAAAGTAAACTAAGTATTTTATTAATTAATTTTTTTATTTCGACAATATTATTATTTTACGCAACGAAAACAATTATTGTATAATAAAAGAAAAGTTTTAGTTTTTAATTAACAACCTTTATATTATAATTACTAGAATAGAAGTGCTATTTAATAAATAACATTATAACTACAACAACAAAATCGAAAAAACAAAGATATATTTGTTAAAGAAGTTTCGAAATCAAACTTTTTTGAGAAATCTTATTGTTTTTATTAGTTTTGTTGCTTTAGATATAATTGTTAATTAATATCTATAATTTGTTAATATCTCTATAGTATTTGTAATATATATTAATATTTTTATTACAATTATAAGTCTTTTGTGTAGACTAATTGTTAGATTAAATTTTAGTTTCAACTTTAGATATTAATTTAACTTGATAATTTTAACATTAGAAATAGACTAATTGCGTCGGACTAAATTGATTCCAAAAGTTAGAATCGAAAAGTTAATTCGATTCCTAATATTAAAATCGATAAATCGAATTAATTCCAAAATTTGAAATCGAAACTCGAATACTATAATTAGAAAATAATTTAAATTTAATAAAGTAATACAAGTATATAATATATATTTAATATCTATTATAATAAATAGTCTAATTAATGTAAAATATTAACAAATAGTTAATTTAGACTAAATTTACTACTATTTTTAACGTCTTAACAACTTGAATTGATTTCAAAAATTGGAACCGAAATCCGTCTTAAGTTGTATCGAGTTAATTTCTCGAAATTTAACTTTCGAGTCGATTTCTAGAGTTGGAATTAACAAGTCGAATCGATTTTAAAAGTTAAAATCGAAACTTGATCTAACAATTAATCTAATTAGAAATCGATTTAAGTTTTAATTTAATTTTTATTATTTTAAAATTAAATTAATTCGATTTAACTTAATTTTTAATTTTAATATTTAAAATTAAATTAAACTATAAAAAAACTAAATAGAATATTATTATATTAAGATTTTCTATTTTCAAATATATATTATTACAATTTTGAATTTTCGCTATAATATTAAGTAGTATACTTCGATTTAAAAACTATTTTTGTTTATATTATTTTAAAATAGCTTACTTATATTAGTTGCTATTTGTATTATTTTTTTATACTATTTTTTTTATTTTTAAGGCTTTTTGTTAAATTGCTAAAGCATATTGTTATATTATATTTGTATTTTTGTTTATAAAATATTAAACTCTTTGAGAGTTTTAAAACAATTATTGTTTTTAAATAAATTTTTTTAAATAAATCTATTTTTTGCAATTTGTTATTTAGTAGCTTATATTTTAATTAATTTGCAAGTTAATTTAATTAAGATTTTCTTACTCTTGCTATTAATATTAAAAAAATAAATTTTCGCAAAATATTTAACAAAATATTTATCAATTATTTATTGCTTATTTGAAGAGGAAAAAAAAATATATTAAATAAAATTTTAATTTTAATATTTAATTTTAAATATAATAGTTACAAACAATTATTAATAATAGTATTTTAAATAAAACTTAATCGAAACTTGTTAATTTATATTAAACAAAAATAGACAGATTGCGCGAAACCGAATTTATTACGTAATCGTGCCAAGATTCGGGTTTCGATTCCAATTATTGGAACCAACTTGAGAAAAACTACTATATATAGTATACTAGTATACTCTATATAGTAACGTTTATTAATAGCTCGATTTTTGGTTCCGACTTTTGGAATCGACCCGATCCGAACAGTTAGTCTAAACAAAAAAGATTAAGATTAAAATATAATATATATTTTAAAATAAATATGTTCAAATAATTTCAATTGTAAATAATATTTCAAAAATTGTATATAAAAGTTGTTATAAAATTTTAAACTATTCTATTGCTTACAATTATTTAAACATATTAAATATAAAAAATTATCTTTTATTTTTCTTTTATTTAAAACAAAAACAATCTTAATTATAAACAAAAATTAATTTAGTTTTTAATTGTGTAAGTTATAATTAATAATATATATAAATAATATATAATTAATAATTTATTAGAAGATAAGTTATATTAATTTGTTATTATTCTTTATTTAAAATAATTGAAAAAATTAACTATATAAAACTTTTATAAATTTAAGTTTGTCTTTTCGAATTATTAACAATTTTAACTTTCGAAAATTGTTAAAAATGTTTTGTTCAAATTTGATGCTTTTAGATTGTATTAAATTATTTATAATAATTTTCTCGAAATATAATTAAATTTGTAAAAAAATAAAGATAAATCTTATAAATAATTAATATATCTTTATTGCTTTAAATATATAATTTAATTCTTAAAAAGTTGTCTATTTAAAACTATTAATATATTAATTAAATATTATATTTTAATTTTGCGAATATTTTATTAAATTTGTTTCTCTTAATATTAAATATATAAGCTATTAATTAATATTAAAGCTTGTAAAGATTTTAAAGTTTTTCGAAATTAAAGAGAAACTTTTTAAGATTATTATTAATAATATAAGTAATAATAAGATACTTAAAAACAAACTTAAAAAGACTTTAAATTAATAGAATACTTAATAAAATAAACAACAAAACTTTGTATCTTATTTAATTTATATAATTAATTTTGTAACTTAAGATTTTATTTTAACTATAATTTTAAAAGCAACAAATAATAATATTGTTATACAATTAAAGATTAAACAATTTTTTAGAAATTTTGCAAGAAGTACAAGCTTATTTAATATAATTAAAATAGTATTTAAATTTATAATAATACAAAGAAATAATATATATATTAACTTTATTAGATTTGCGCTTTTATAATTGTTATTAACAACTTAATTTAATATTTGCTTTAATTTAGAAAAAATTAAGAAAAAATTAATAAAAAGTTACAAAAACTAATATAGAATCTTTGTATTTGTTAAAACTCTATTTATTTTATACTTTGTCAAATATATTAATTATACAATTATATTAATTTTTAAGTAAAGAATTATTTTCGATATTTAAAGATTTAACAAGTTAAGTTCGACAAAAACAAATAAAATTTAATTTTGCTTATTAATAATATATTAAATTCTTTCTACAAATATACTTTTATAGTTTTGCAAACAATTAATATAAATATTTATTTAAAATTTCGAGTATTCGATGCAATATTTAATTATCTTAAACATTTCAAAAAAATAATAAGAATTAATATTTATTTTTCGATAAATATTGTATTTAAGATTTGCAATAAAGTTTTAATAAAGTTTGTAAAATACTATTTAAAAATAAAAGAATTAGACAATATATTATACAATTTTGTCAATATTCTAGATTCTATATAGAAAATAAATCTTTATAAATTGAAAAATAAAAAATAAAACAATAATATTATTAACTATAAAAACAAATACAAAATAGAATTTAAGAAATATTATTAATATTATTACAATTTAATTAATAATTTAAAAGCAAAAGCGCAAAAATTAGACTAATTGTTAGATCGAATTTTGGTTCCGACTTTTGAAACCAAAGCCCGACCCAAATTTAAGCGTAGAACCGAATTACTATATATTGTATACTAGTATACTTAATATAGTAATATGCACGTAATTTGATTCCAATTTTCTTGCTCGAGAATTAAATCTTAGCACTTGACGTCAAGATTCGATTTCTGACGATCAGTCTAGCAAAAAATAACTATTGTTAAAAAAATAATATAATATAATAATATATATAATCTTTTACTAACGTTAATATAATTTACTATAATTGTTACAAAATTCTTATTTCGATAGTTTTAATAATCTTGTTTAATTTAAAATAAAAATAATCAATTAATATTCTTATATTAATATTCTTATATTAATATTCTTATATTAATATTATAAAAAATAAATATTTAACTTAAAAATATATTATATTTGCTTAAAAAGAAGAATATAATATTGTTATAAAAATTTTAGCTTAAAAAAATAAATTTTTCTATCAAATATTTAATAAAAAGCAAATTTTTCTTCTAGATTATTATACGCTTTGTATAAATAATTGCAAAATACAAATTTATAGTATACGAAATATTAATTATAACTTTGTTATTATAATAGTAATACAAAAAGATAATACACTTATTAGAAAAAAGAGTAATTATAAATATCTTAATTGCTTCTTAAAATACTATTGAAGCTAAGTTCTAGATATAATAGTTAATTTAATTGCACTTGTAATTACTAATTTTATTATAAAAAAACTTACAAATTAGACACTAAAATACAAATTAAAAAATTAAAAAATCTATTAATTTTTAGTATTTTTGAATTTTATAAAAAGCAACTATATTAGACTTTTACTTTCGTAAATACTATTGTAAAATATTAATATATTAGTTAAAAATATATTAGTTAAAAATATATTATTTGTTTGTATAATTTCAATTATATTAATATTTCAAATATTTTAAATATTTTTTTCTTTAGTACTTTTTTCTTTTTAAGATTTTTTTGGATTTATATTTATTTTGTTACAATTAGATTAAAAAACTAATTTATTGCAAGAAATTTTTAAAATCAATCGACAAACTAGCAAATTAAGTATATTAATTTTAGACAAAATATTTTGTATTATTTGTATATATTACTTGTTTATTCTATACAAGTTATTAAAAAAAAATATATATATATATAAAAAAGAGATTTATATAAACGTAAAAAAAAAATTAAGTTTAAGATTAAATTCAAAGAAGTTATAGTAAAATAAGCGATAATTTTAATAATTTTAACTAGATTGATTGTCGGATCGGATTTCGGTTCCAACTATTGAAATCGATTCGACTCGACAGTTTTAACATTAGAAATTGACTCGAAATTCGATTCGATTAAACTGATTGCGTCGGGTCGATTAATCGAGTTTGAGTCGATTAATTAAACCGAATCGAATTAGATCGAATTCTAAAGTTGAAATCGAAAAGTTGATTCGATTTCTAAAGTTAGAATCGAAAATCGACTTAAATCGAGTTAAGATTTAGAGATAAAATCGAAATCCGATTTAAAAAATCGACTCGAATTATTATTTTTAGTACATTCTATTATTTTTAGTAATAATTTGATAAAAATAGTTAATTTATTGCATTTAATTAGTAATTATATTAGAAATATCTATTTATTATAGTATTATTATAATGCATTACTATAATGCATTATCTATAATAATAATAGATCTAAATTTAAACTTTTTTATACTATTTTTAGTAACTCTTGGCATAATAACGTTATTTTCGATTTCTTAACAATTTGATTCGATTTCTAATATTGGAACCAAATATTGACTCGAATCGAATCGAATTGATTTTAAATTAGCGCAAATTAAATCGAGTTTCGAATCGATTTCTAATATTGAAACTGTCGGATCGAGTTAATTTCAATAGTTGGAACCGAAATTCGACTCAACAATTAATCTAGATTCAATTTCTATTATTTTAAAATCGAATCAACTCGATTCGACTCGATTCTCGATTTCAATATTAGAAATTGAATCAAATTGTTAAGAATATTAATAATTCTAAAAATAGTATAAATTTAGTTTTTTTTTTTTTTTTTCTAGATAATGCACAATAGTAATATATAATATAAAAACAATCTACTATATTTATTAATTAAATTAAATAGATTAATTATTTCTATTAAATTATTAATTAATTATTACTAAAAATAAAATAAAATACTAAAAATAGTAGTCTTAACAATTTGAGTCGATTTTTCGAATCGATTTTCGATTTTAAGTTTGCAATTCGATTCGAATAGTTAGTTTTAATATTAGAAATTGAATCGACTTTTTAATTTCAACTTTTGGAATTAATTTAATCCAAACTTGATAACTTGATCCGACACGATTAGTCTAATTTCAACTAGTGCAAACGCGTCGAAAAATTGTATAAGAAGAGAGACTTAAATTAATAATTAATAATAAAAGTATATAATATAAAAAACAAAGTAATTAACAAAAATAAATATATATAATATATTAACAAAATTAAATATATATTAATATAATAAAAAAATTAAATATATATTAATATAATAAAAAAAATTATATTAAAAAAGTTTAAAATAAATATTAGTAAATAAATATTGCTTTTAACTCTAATATATATATTTTTTACTTTGTTTTAATAAAACTATTTGTTAATATATTGTTTACAATTTTGTTAATCTTTTCGAATCTTTTACTCTTTATATTTCGTTGCATTCTACTAGATATTATAAATTTTTTTAAATTGCTATATAATTGTGTTATCTTTATATATTATTCGTAAAATAAATTAAATATACGCACAAATAATAGAAGCACTATTAATTAATTTAAAAAGTATTGCAAATCGCAATTATATACAATAATAAAATAATAATAATAAAAATTGTATTAAAAATAAAATAATAATTGCAAAGCTATCTTAATTTAAATTAAAAAATTGTATAAAATAATTGTTTACATATAAGTCTTTATATTAAATTAGAAAAATATAAAGAAAAATATTGAAAATAAAATTAGAAAATATCAAATTGATTAATATTTTATAGTAATATATTTAATTAATGCATTAAAATATACAATATTAACAACTTTATAACAAAATATTTTAAGAATAAATTTAAACAAAAAGCAAAAAAAAAATTATAAGTAAAAAAACTAATTAATTTAAAATTATTAAAAAAATACAAAAATTATTTGAAAATATAAATATAATAATAAAATTATCTTTCAAAAAGATATATATTATTTAAATATATTACTTGTACTCTATATTTAAGCTAAATAATATTATAGTTAAATATTAATAACAAGTAGACTAATTGTCGAGTCGGATTTCGATTCCAAATATTGAAATCGACTCGACTCGTCAATTTCAACCCTAGAAACCAATTCGAAACTCGAGTCGATTTCTAATATTTTGAATACAAATCGATACAATCCGACTCGATTTTCAATTCTAATATTAGGAATTGAATCGAATTGCCAAGAAATCGAAAATTATATTATTTTGTCAAGAATTCCTATTTTTGGATTTAAATTTTAAATTTTTCAAATAAATTCTATAGATATTGCTTAACTGTTAATTTATTGTAGAGAATACAAATACATTACTATAATGCATTATCTATATCTATTAGAATACTATAACCGATCTGGTCTAGTGCTAGCACTACTTGGCTCGGCACTATTCGATTCGATATTACGTAATCGATTCGGATAGCTTCGATCAATATATATAGATAGATTTTGCTTTAGCTTCTATATAATAACTAAGCGTTCTATTATTTATTATTTTGACAAATTATAAGTTTAGAATAAAGCGAGAAACTTATTTGTTTGTTAATTAGAATATCTAAAACATAGCTAATAGATTAAACTAACAATAGACTTACAATTATTATAATTAGCTAAGTTCTTGTTAATTTCTAATATATAGAAGCTAACAATTAATTATCTAGATATCTAGATTATTATTGCTTTAAAAATTAGAATATTAATACTATAATATTGTCGAAACAATAATTGAAAGATTGTTAAAACTTGTTAAACAATTAATTTCTCAACTATCTAAACAACTAAAATTTTAACTATTAACAATTGAATAATTAATATCTAGTTAAAGATTCTAGATATAAATATTCTACTAAGAGAGCTAGTATAAGTTGTAAAAACAACTAAGTTTATTTTATTTGCAACTTGTTATTTTTGTCGAAGAACGCTAATTATCTTTAATAGATATTTATTAATAGTAAACTTTAAAGATCGAAGAATTAGTTATATAATAGTTATATAATTAGAAATCGATAATTAAATAACTAATAATCAATCGAAAACATATTATTAAAGCAAGATAAGACTTTGCTTCGACGCATTAATAAGAGAACTAAATTACTTAATCTTTTTAATCTTTGTTTTTCTATTTATTGCAAAAATTCTTTTATTAATAATTAAATAAGTTAACTTGTTAGCGCAATAGCTAGAACAAGTGTTAGTCAATTTTTCTTACTACAATATACGAAACAAATTAGTAAACTAGATCGCAAATATATTTCGAAGATTAAAATAACTTTATTAATTATTTTAAAAGTAGTGTCTAGACGCAATTCTCGATCAAATAACAATTAATTTTGTTCAAATAAAATTAAAAAGTTCTTAACTATCGCAAAGACGCAAAAGACTTAGATTAAAAAAATTAATATTTAATCTTATTAAAATAAGAAGACTAAAAAGATTGATTTAACAATTGCAAAGATACAAAATAATATTGTTATTCTTATAATTGTTAAGATTAAAGAGAAAAATAAAGAGATTAAGTAGCTTAGCTAGATTTTAAATAATTAACAAGCTTTATCTACAATTAAGCGAAAACAACAATTTAATTAGAAATTATCTATTAATACTCTATTTTCCAAACAAATTAAATCTATTAAATTTGTTTAAATCTACGTCTATTATAATCTTAAGATAGAACAATAGAAATATAAGACTTATTTAAAAGTTTATTAATTGTTTATCTATTAAGACTTTGCTCAAATTATAATTGGCAAAATTAATTAAATTGATACTATTAATAAAAAGAAGTATATTTAGCTATTTTCTTTATTTAAATTCTTTAAAGAGTATCTATTAAACTAGATATCTAATTTGAGTTTTATTAACTTACTTAATCTTTGTAATTTAACAACTAGAATATTTTTATTAAAATTTTTACTATATAATTGCGCTTCTTTACTATATTTATTAGTGCTATTGTCTATTGCTTACAAGCTATTAGTAGAGCTCTAAAATAATAAATTACGTTAATACTATTATAATTATTAGTATTTTTGCGTTCTTTCTTGCAATTCTTGAACAAATTGCTAAAATTAGCAATAGTATAAACTTTCTTATTCAAGAACAAGACTTGTTTAAAAAATTTAAATAAATTAAACTCTAAAAATACGTCGAATCAAATATTAGACTTATTAAATTATTTAATATAATTATTAAAGAACAAGTTAAATAGAATATTAACAATAAGAAATATATAAATGCGCTTTAAAATATTGTTAATAGAAATTTATATTACAATATAAAGAAAATCAATTTAATTAAAGAGATTTATTGAAAGATTGTTAAAATATACAAGTCTAAAAAATTAAATATACTAATAAAAATCTTTGTTAAATTCGAGTCTTTTAAGATTTTTAATTTTTAGAATATTAACAAATATAAAATTAAGTTTCGCAATATTATTAATAAATTATCTATCTATTTAAGCAACTTAATTATAGATAAGAACTAATTTATCTTTAAATATCTAATTAATCTTAACAATACTATTTGTCTTTTTATTAATTAATAAATATTTAAGTATAAGTTTTTCTACAACAATAATATTTAAAAGTAGAAATTGTCTACTATTATTTATAATTACAAGACTTAATATATTAATCTAATAAATATCTCGACTATTAATATTATCTTAATTTTAATAGTAATTATTAAGCTAATTATTATTATAAAGAATACTCTTCTTATTATTAACAATTCTAGCTCTATATATATTAAACAAAAGAAGTACACAAGTTGCGAAAAAATTAATTATTAATAATTAGACTACTAGAATTTATATTTAAAACTATATCTTATCTTAAAAAGCAATAGTTTTAGAAATAATTAAAACAATAACAAAAATAAACGTTGTTAAGATTACAATAATTAAAAGAAAGATCGAAAAAAATTTAAATTTAAAAAAAATAAAAACAAATTCAAGTTTAAGTTTAACAAGAACAAAAACAAAAATAACAATAACAAAAAATAGAAGACTATTAAAGTAATAATTTATAAATATTATCTTGTCTTTTGTTAGAATATTAGATCTAATCTGACCCAAAAGATCAACCTGAGCGCCCTGGCAGACAACCTAGTTTACTAACATTACTATATCGCATTCTGTCGTAACAATCTGTCTCAAACGAGCGCGAAAGTTACACGCCCTCGTGTGCAAGACAAACTTACGAAACATTATATAGACGATCTTCGAACGCACAATTGCACTTTGAGTACTACTACAACTATCCAAATGTTTTTGATAGATAGAAGAAGAATCGAACTTGAGATTCGCGCAAATAGACACGCAATGTAGTAATTAATTATCTATAGCATTTGTTAAGACGCATTGATCAAGACTTGTTGAAGCTATTAATTGTTAGAATATTAGACCTAATCTGATCCAAAAGATCAACCTGAGCGTCCTGGCAGACAATCCGGTTTACTAACACCACTATATCGCGTTCTATCGTAACATCTTTATTATTATAACAATTCTATTTGCAATTTTTAAATTGTCTATTTCTACAACTATAATATTAACTCTTGTTATTAATTGTCTTTTATATAAGTTAGTCTTCGATACAAAATACTTGCAATATATATTTAAGAACTCTAGTGCTTTTATATTTTACTCAAAAATATTTTAACAACTAGTCGAAAATATAGAGAGCAATTTATTTGCTATAGATACTAAAAGTATTTATCTATTTGTTAAATACAAATACAAAAAAGCTTGTTATATTACAATTTACAATATATAGTATATATTTAACTCTTTTTACAATTTAATTTTCTATAGTCAATTAAAAGACGCTAGTATTGTTCGAAAAATTATTAGTTATAACTTTTCTATTAATATTTAGCAAGTTTGAGCAATTAAAGTTTTCAATCTTTACTTTCTAAACTTAGAAATATTTATTGCATTCTTTGTTGTTGCTATTGTTTTATTAATAATTAGCAAAAATACAATAACTATATAATACAAATAACTTGATTATTTAAATAAACAAAATATTTATTAATTAATTTGCAAAGATATTTTTGATTTTATTAAGTTATTTTCGAATAATACTTGTATTTCTTGCATATACACAAAAGATAAAATAACGTTCTATCGAACTTCTATTAAATCTAATTGTTAAAAAAACAATTTTATTTATATCGATATTATAAAACTTATATCTTTGAACAATTTTAATAGTATTTGCTACGTTTATACTTAACTAAATAATAAAATTAAATATTTGCAAATAAAATATTTTAAGAACAAGAATAAAATTAGTTTGCTAACTTTCTTTAAATATTATATCGATAAATTTAAGTATAAAAACAACAAATATATTTGTATCTATATTAACAACAAGAGTAAATATATAAATAAAGTCTTTTAAGTTTAATACAAAAAACGCAAAATATATATTAAATTAACAATTGTTGTCTCTTTTAAAATAAACAAATATATTAAATATTTTAATTAAATTTTAATACAAAAGATTAATATTATAATTAAAGATATTAACTTAATTGTAAATCTCTAATTAAAAATTATCTAAATAGTTAATTTATATTGCAATATCTTTTTTGTTATTAAGTATTTTGTTATTTTTTTTAAAGCAAGTATCGAATATCTTTATAACTACAAATATATTTAACGCATTAATTAGCAAAAAGAAATATTAAAAATTTAATTAAGTATTAATTAATAAAAGTTTTAAGCTTGTATTCGACTCTTAGTTTTAATAGAATATAAAAAAGAGTATATCTATTGTATAATAAATAACAAAGATAAGATTTAACAAATATTAGAAGTTTATTAATTAGACAATAAGCAAGTATTATTTAGCTCTAATATTAATTATAGCAAAATTAGTTGTTAAAATAACAATATGCGCTTACTTATAATTTTATTTACGCAATCTAATATTGCAAATATTATTAATAAATTTCTAAATTTTGTAAAAGCTAAATTAAATAAGTTCTTTATAACAATATTATAATAACAACAAAGAGTTGTCTTGCTCTCAAATTATATTAAAAACTCTAAACTAGATTTATTTATTTTATCTAAAATCTTGTCTTTTTTAGACTCTAAAAATACTATATTTTTTAAGTTATTTTTCGACTTTAAAGACAATATTTTTTTCGATTTTATTAATTTTAATAAGTTCTCTAAAGCTATTAAATTATTAAATATACTTTAAAATTTATTATCTTTAAATCTTAATTTAACGCTATAAAGATATTCGAAGTTTCGATTGTATTAAAATAAATCTGTAGACTCTTTTATCTTATTGTCTAAAATTATATTATTAGAGCTATATAAGTCTAAAATTTATATTAAAGCTATAGCAAATATTTATTACAAAATAGATTAATAGCTAGCTAAACAAAACAAGATTAAATTTTTAAAAAAAAACAATATTTATATTGTTTATTTAATATTTAACAAATATTACGTACTTTATAAAAGATAAATCTACAAAATTGTAATGTCGTAGCGCCAGCGATGCGCTAGCGCCTCAAGATATGGCAAAGCACGTAATCTCGAATATCTATAGAAGTCTCAAATAATACGACATCTCTTTCTAGTTAGATAGCGAGAAATAGACTTGTACGTTATAACAAATATTAAATAGAGAGAAAGCTCGTCTCTTGTTGTTCTTCAACAATTAGTTCTACTACTATCTATCTTATATAATTGAAATATAGAAATACAAGTTTATTATATCTTACGTCTTTTATATTTTAGTGTGTTAACAAAAAGCAAACGCACTTGCATTTTACAATTCTAATTGTTTTATTTTTTGAAGAAAAAAATTCAAGACGTAATAGTATTATATCGAATTATAATAATTTAAGTTACAACAACTATTTAACTACTAAATTAAAGTTTGAAGAATTTGATATCTTTCGAAACAACAATTGCTTACAAAACGTCGACAAAAATAATTCTCGTCAATATAACAATAGTAAAGAAAATAATTTAACTACAATTAAAACTTTAACTTTACATTAATAGATAAAAATCTTAATAATAAAGATTCGAGACTTGCAAAATATTTAACAAGTTCAAATTATAATAATTAAACAAACAAACTTTTAAGTTTTACAACTTGTTATTGTATTGCTATCGATAATATTTAAGTCTCTAAAGTTCGAAAAACTAAAATTGTACAAAAGTCAAAGTATAAATAAGTATATTATTTAATTTCGAGAAATCAACATTAATATAATACGATTTTTGACGTACTTTATTACAAATAAGAACAAAATTCTCTATTGCATATTATTTTTAAAAAACAATATCGCTATCTAGTAATATTTAAAAACAAATAATAGTGCTAAATTGAAAAACAAGATCTTTAAAGAATTTAGAGAGTTTTTACTAAATTTGATAGCTAATTCTACTAATTGTTATCTTCTTGTCTACAAAAGATAAGAGATTGCTAGATAAAAATTAAATCAAAAAATAATTATTTTTAAGAAATATCTAAATAAATTAGAGATTTATCTAGTATCGCTTTTGAAGAAATATAGAATTTATATATTTTTAACTAAATTTAAGTTAAACTTGAAAATAAAAATTCTAAAAATTAATAATATATTAAATATTTGTAATAAGCTTCTAGCTATAATTATTATACAAAAACAAATATTAAATTGCATTTGCAAAGTAGACGCAAACAACTTTAAAAATCAACAAATAATTAAGAGTTTTAATATCTCTTTAGACAAATCTTATCAAAATCGACGCTTAAACAATATTAACAAAATTATTAAAAGCAAGAAATTCTATACTCTTAAGAATTTGTTAACGTTACGCAAACAAGTTTATAAAATTAATAACGCAAACTATTTAAATTGTATCGAATACTTTAAATGCTATAAAAAAAGATATTACAAAACAAAATATCTTAATAAGTATAAATAAGACAAGTCTATTGTTGCTACTATTATTACAACAAACATATAAAAAAATCAAACTTCGTCGACGTCTCGCAAACAAAGCAAAAAAAACAAATAAAAACAATAGATTCGATTTTAATAAAAAATTGAACTCGACTTTTTAATAACAAATATTAAGTTATAAATTTAATCAACTTAAGAGCTAAGATTAATTTTATTAATTATATTTATATAGTACAATAGAAATTGCAATTTACATTCGCTATTTTATTAATATCAAATTTTTTTAATAACAATAATTGTTTTTGTTACAATATCTATAAGTTAATCTATTACTTAATTAACTTATAGAATTAACATCAAAAATACACTACTTTGTTCTACTTAATAGAATATATAAGTTCTAATTTTATATTAGATATGTCAATGTTGTTCAAGCAAGATATATTAATTGATTTAAAGACGCAAAACTAACAATTCAAAATTGAAAATAAAAAATTGAAAATAGTCGATCTTAAGCAATTTGTTTTAGATCTTGTTAAATATAGCACAATTTATACAATTGTTTGCGTTAACGTTACAAAGACACTAAGCAAAAAATTAACAAAATCTAAAATTCTCAAAAAATTAAGAGATCTAAAAGATATCTATAATAATAAATTGATTAAAGTTCTATCAAAATTAAGAAAAGAAAATTATGCTATTAAATTTCAAAACAATAAAAAATTATTGTTTATATTTCTTTATAATTTTTTATAAAACAAGCTAGCAATATTTCAACAATATCTCGATAATATGTTAGCAAAAGATTAAATTAAGCATTTAGTTTTGCTTGTAAACGCTTCTATTCTATTTGTATTAAAATCGAACAATAGATTATATTTATACGTCGACTATAGAAATCTAAATGCAATTACTATTAAAAATTGTTATTTATTGTTTTTAATTGCAAAAACGCTAGATTGTCTATACGAAGCAAAGTATTTTATCGTCTTAAATCTAAAGAACGTCTATTATTGCATTTGTATTAAACGCAATAATAAGTAAAAGACAACGTTTTGTATACGCTATAAGTATTTCGAATATTAAGTTATGCTATTTGAACTAACAAATGCATTCGCAATCTTTCAAATCTATATTAATAAAATGTTGCAAAAGCTAATTAATGTAACTTACGTAGTTTATATAAATAATATATTTATATATAGCAATAATTTGACGAAATACTAGTGTTATATTAAATAAATGCTAAAGTGTCTTCGCGAGTATTTGCTATATATTAATCTAAAAAAGTATAAATTTAATACTACAAAGATTAAATTTCTAGACTTTATTGTGTTCTCAAAAGATATACAAATAAACTTAAAAAAAATTAAAACAATTAAGAAATAATTTAAATCGAAAACTTATTGCGAGCTTCAAGTGTTTTTGAGTTTCATAAATTTTTATAAACGCTTTATATATTATTATTCGAAAAGAGTTGTCTCTTTTACTAATCTATTAAAAGAAAATAAGAATAACAAAAAATATAACTTTTTTGTTTAATCGAATAAAGTAGAGCAAGCGTTTTGCTAGCTTTGCGATATCTTTATATTAATTTTACTACTTTGTTACTACAATCTAGACAAAAAAATTAGAGTAAAAATTGATGCGTTTAACTTTGCAATTGCGAGCATTTTAAATTAACAAAATAACAACAAAAATTGACGCTTAATAATATTTTAGTCGCAAAAGATAATTTTAATAAAGCAAAATTATAAGATATATAATTAAGAATTGCTAATTATTGTAATTGCTTTTAAGCAATAAAGATATTATCTAAAAAACAATACTTACTCTATTAAGATATAATCGAATTACAATAATCTTAAGAAATTTATAAGTTAAAAAAAGTTAAACTTAAAACAAGCTCGTTGAATGCTTAAGTTAGTTGTCTATAATTTTGAAATCTTTTATTGTCTAAATAAGAAAAATTTAACAAATAAATTGTCGAAATATTTTAATTATAAAGAAATCTTGTTGTTAAATACAAGATTGCTATCAATATTGCAAAACAAATTGACGCTATTATTGAACAAAAATTTGCTAACACAAAGCAAACAAAAGATATTAAATAATTTAATTTCTATATTTTAAAATAAGTTAACGCTATTGTTTGACAAAAAGTTGCTAGCGCAAAGCGAACAAAAAATATTAAATAATTTGATTTTTGTATTACAACTAGCAAGAGTATTTACTAGTAACATAAAGATTTTGCAATTATAAAATAGAAAAAAAGTTCTTAAAAAACTAGTATCTCTATTTTAACTAGCTAGTGTTTAGATTATTATTTCAAAAAAAGTAATTAAAAATATATTAAAGAAATTGTATAAAAAATCTTAAAAATTAATAAAATTCTTAATAAAAAAATCTTTAAATTAAAAATATTTAAATCGAAAAAATTTGTATTAAAGTTGAAACGTTGTTTTGTTGCAAACAAAAAATATAAACTTTAAACTAAAAGAGTCTTATTAAATATAACAAATTGCTTTATATCTTAAGAAATGCAATTATTAAAGAAAAATTAATTCGCAAGAATTATAACAACTTTTTGGCGAAACATTTTAAGATTAAAAAAATTTTAGATTTATTTTAGTAAAAGTATTTCTAACTTGCTTGCGCTAAGTAGATAAAAATGTATATTAAAATATATAATATTTGTTAACGTATTAAAGTTTCTTGTTATAAATTGTATAATAAGTTTCGATTCTTACTTGTAACCAAAAAATTATAAAAGAAAATTATTATAAACTTTGTAACAAACTTGTTGTCAAACAAATGTTATAAAGTTATATATAATTCGATTTTTGTAATAGTCGATTATTCTACAAAAATAATTAAATATATATTTGTAATTACTAAAATCGATATCGTAGAACTAGCAAAAGTATTTTTCGATAAAATTGTCTTATATTTTGAAACGCTAGCTAGCATAGACTGCATAGTAAGTAATAAAGAATTTGTTTTTACTAGTGTTTTCTAATTTGCTATATATTTTTATGCATAAATCAAAAGACAATTAAGTATTGTCTTTTATTCTTAGATAAATAATTTAATTAAGCAATAAAACTAAATTCTCGAATATTATCTTTGCACTTACGTTGACATTAAATAGATAAAATAAACAAATTTATTGCTAATAACAAAATTCGTCTACAATAATAGTTATTATATCTTAGTTAAAGCTTTGTTGTTCTATTTGATATACAATTATTACTTAAAGATTTACTATAAAGTTGAGAACAACTTTATTAAAAAAAAGATATTATTAACACAAGAACACATAAAATAGTTTTATAATTTAAGAAATTTTTTAATAAAACGTCTTAAAAATGTTGTTGCGCAACAAGCGAAATACTACAATAAAAGATATAAGTTAAAGAGTTTTGCTATAGAAGAATTAATTATATTTTTGATTAAAAATTTAAAACAAAAAAGATTTAGCAAAAAAATATCGTACAAATATACTAAATTGTTTAGAATTAAAAATAAGATTAAAACACAAATTTATTATTTTATTCTACTTAATATCTATCTAATTTATAATACTTTTTATATTTTATTTTTAAAGTTATATTTGCATTGCGTTAACAATAAATAAACAAAATAAATATTGCAAACTTTAAAACTTGTTAATAACAAAATTTAATAAAAGATTGAAAAAATTCTAGACAAAACTAAGTTAAAGAGACAAATATAATATAAAATTAAATAAATAAATTAAAACAAAAAATACAATTAATAATTAAGAAAAAGGTTTCTAAATAATATCGATAAATTGCGAAAGAATTTTGAGAAACAAACGTATAACAAACAAAAACAAAAAAGATAGCACAACATATATTGCAACAACAACAATTATATTAACAATAACTTGCTTAATAAAATATTGCGCAATTGTTATTGTATTGTTGTTGTATAATTAAGTTATATAAAAAGATCTCTTTATTTTGTTATATAAGATACTAGAAATAATAAAATCGCTTCTTTTAATATAAATGCTTAAAATATAACTTAAAAACAAAGCTATTTTATTATTGTTAATTAGTTAACAATATATTGCAACAACTTAACAAGTTTTCAATATTTTATTAAATTTGTTTCAAAACAACTAAAAAAAATTCTTGAATTTATTCGAAAATAAGTTATTAAATTTCTCAAAATTAATTATAGATAAGTCTTCGAAATTGTTCGAAATACTTATATTATTTTGAGAAAAACAAATTACAAAGAATTTCTTTTGTATAATCTTCTTTGTTTTTATTACAAACTCGCTCTTGCTATCTATATATATTTTTGCATTCTTTATTTTTTAAAAATATATAAGCAAACAAAACGCAAAAGAAATTAAAATAAAATTTATTATATTTTTATTTAATAATCTTGTCGACAACTTAAAACTAGTAAGAGATTTTGTTATAAAATTATAAAATTTCGCAAAAAAAAATTTCAAATTTGTTCTATCTAGATTGGCAACAAATTTAAAGACAATTTGTTTCAACTTTGTTTTTTTTATTTTTATTAACAACTTGTTTTTGTTTTTGTTTTTATTTTGTTTTAAATTCTAAAAACATATTAATAAAATATTAAAAAGTAGACGAAAATACTTATTTTTAATATTTTTTTAAAAAGTAAATCGATTAGTTGTTGCGTTTTAGCAAAAACTTTATTTTAAATTATCTTTGTTTTTGCGAGCTTTTGTTCGAGTTCGATTTAATACTTTTGAGTAAGAGTTAAATCTTATTCGAATTGTTAAATACGAAATTAAGTTTAATTTGTTGTTAATAAAATAAATTCTTTATTGCGTCGCTAGCTCTTTATATTGCGAATTATATTCTTTTGCACACGCTTTATTATTTTAGAAATTGTATTTTTTATTTCGAATATCTTGCAATAATTAATAACAAGTTCTTTTATAAAATTTCGAAAGTATTTAACAAACTAATAAATATTAACAACTGTTGTATTGTAAGCGCACGCAAAACTTATTGCAATACAACAATTTAATTTGCAATAAAAAATCTTGCAACAAACACAAACACTTCTTTTTTTGCAAATATATATATACTTGTTTACGCAAGTTATACACAAGAGATTATTGCAAACTATAATATGTTAATATCGCAAATAGCAAGATATTAAAATTGTTTACTTTTTTATTTTTTTAATCTCTTAAAAAATATAGTTGAAAAGACAAAAAAAAAAGAAACAAAAAATATATTGATTTAAAATTTGCACTATATATATAAGCTTTATGTATTGTTGTCTTTGCAATAATCTACTTATAGCAATAAAGCAATTGCAATTAAAAAAGATATAAGAAGAAAAAGAGAAAAAAAAAGAGAAACAACAATATCTATATTTATAATTTATTTAGCGTTTGCGCAATGTTGACTTTACTTTAAACTCTAATTAGAATTTTAACAATAACAAACAACAAAATAATAATATATTATAGATTGCTATTGTTGCTATTACGTTGTTCTACAAATTGTGTTAAATTAAAGTATAAATTTACTTCTATTAAACAAGAGACTCTTTTTCTTTTAATTTTCAAAAAGATTTAAGAAGATTTTTAACAAGCTTTTGCAATATTGGCGCTTAATAGATGTTTTTGTCTTAATAAAACTAATATAGTTTTTTATATTATTGAGAATTAATACTTTAAGAGAGAAGATAATTGTAATGTTGTAGCACTAACAACGCGTTAGCGTCTCAAAATATAATAGAGCACGTAATCTCGAATATCTATAAAAGTTCTAAATAGCACGACATCTCTTTCTAGTTAAATAGCGAGAAATAGACTTGTACGTTATAGCAAATATTAGATAGAAAGAAAGCTTGTTTCTTGTTGTTCTTTAACGATTAGTTCTACTATTATCTATTCTATATAATTGAAACATAGAAATACAAGTTTATTATATCTTACGTCTTTTATATCTTAGTGCGCTAGCGAGAAGCAGACGCACTCGCATCTTACAAAAATTAAACAAAAAGTTAATAGCAAAATTTTTTGCTATAAAGTTTGTTAAGTTGTTTAAAACTTTAAATAATACAAAAATCTAAACTATACTAAAATTTTTGCAATTGTAATTAAATCTATAAGTTATAAAGTTATTTTTATCTTTATTGTTGTTAATAGCTAGAATTTAGAGCAAATAAATATTGTTACTATTTTTTTTTACAAAAATATTAACAAAGAGATCTATATAAAATCGCTTTACAACTTTAAGTAAAGCAAAAAAATTTATTAATTTAAAAAAGTTCTTTATAAGCTTAAGTAATTATTTCGAGTATAATATAATATTTTTGCAATATTTTTTAAAAAATATTACTTTTGTTTGTTAAACTTCAATCTAAGCGTCTTTACTAATAATTCTACTATTATTGCTATTTATATAGACAATTTTTTGATTGTTAATATTAACAAAAAATTTATCGATATTATTAAGAGAGTTCTTGTCAATTAATTTAAAATAATTAACTTAAATTTTATTCAATAATATTTAAAAATTAAAATTGAGCGCAATCTTGCAACTTAAATTCTCTATTTAAGTTAAAAAGTATATTTAAAAAAAATATTAAAAAACTACAAAATATAAGAGTGTAAACTAGTTGCTATTTTTATAAATATATTTAAAATATATATTGTCGATTTAAACTATATTATAGATTCGAATTATTGTTATATCTATTAATTAACAATTAATTTTCTTATATATGCAATATTAGATACTTAACTAGATATTATCTTTGTTGTTTTAGTAATAAACAAATATACTTTTAATTCTATTAATACTTACTAAAAGATTGTTAAACAAATATTTTGTTATTTTTAAAATACTTTTAATCTTTGTTTTATCTTCTATAGAAGTATTTGTTTTCTATTAGACTATATTAATATTAACTAAGACAAAAATTAAGATATTTGTTGTTTTATCTTTAGATATATCTTTAATCTAGAAAATGTTACTATTAGTTAATTATTTAAATATTAATTAATTGTTGCTCTTTCTATTTACAAAGTTAAATATATTAAATAAATATAAATTGTTAAGAAAATTATTTAATTTTAAGTACTATTAAAGTAGTTGCAATTATTTTATTTATTCTTACTACTATTGCTTATATCTAGAATTCTTGTTGTTGTTAAGACTTTTGCTTTAGCGTTTTCGATATTTTTAGTTGTTATTGTTATCTATTGCAACAATTAAGAGATTATAGCGTTCGCTAAGAATCTTGCGCAATATGCTTGAACAAAGTATATAAGTATTCAAATCTAGTTTGTTTGCAAAAAGATTGCAAATAGTTAAATTAAGTTAAAATATATCTTTATTAAAAAGCAAATAATTGACAAGTTAATTAAAACTTTTTCTTGTAATATATTTAAAGCGTTTTGACAAACTTTTAAACTAACTTAATAACTAGATTACTTGTAATTTTAAATATAGATATTAGACTTAATTATTTGAACAACTTGGAACTAGATAGTTGCTATATCTATTATTGTTAATCTTTGTATTATTTATTTAAATTTGCATTTATTGTTCTTTTTGTTTTACTAATAAAATTATTAATCATTATCGACAATATCTATATAATTCTTTGTTAAAATTTTGTTTCTTATATACTTTTTAAATCTTAGAGTATCTTAAACTTGTAAATATACATACGTCTATATATAAATTGCTAACAAGAAACTTTTATATACTTTCTTTACTTTTGCTAGAAAGATATTCGAGACTTAATAGTTTTAAAATAGATTTCGAACTTAATAAAATATAAAATATAATTTATATAAAAGTTGATTTCTAAACTTAGACTAAGTAAAAGTGTCGAAATACTATAATCGATCTAGTCTAGTATCAACACTATTCGATTCAATACTATTCGATTCAATACTATTCGATTCAACATTACGTAATTGGTTCGAGTAGCTTCGATCAATGTATATAGATGGGCTTTGCCTCAGCTCCTACATAGTAACTAAGCGTTCTATTATCTATTATTTTGACAATATCTATAAGTGTTATAGATGTTATTTAAAAATTTAAATATTAAAAAATTAATATTAATGTATAATTCGCATCTATAGGTCTATAGATGCTATTTAAATTTTCAAATATTAAAAAATCAATATTAATGCATAATTTATATTTATAGATCTATAGATACTATTTATTAATTAAATATTAAATAAATAATATTAATGCGTAATTTGCATCTATAGGCGTTATAGATACTATTTATTTATTATTTATTTATTTAATTAAAAGTCTTGGCAATTCGGGTCGATTTTCTGGGATCGGATTTCGATTTCAATCCTAGAAATCGACTCGAATCGTCGATTCTGACTCTAGGAATCGAACCGACTTTTCGGTTCCAACTTTTGGAATCGACCCGACCCGACGCGGTCAGTCTAATAACATGCTTAATATTAATAAGAGTTTTTCGATCTATATAAAATTAATTATAAAAATTAATTAATAACAAATTTTTTATTATAATAACTTAAATAACTTAAAGAGAACTAATAATAACAATTTTACAAAATTGTTTAATATCTTTGTTGCATTCTTAAACAATGCAAAGAAGAAAAATATTTTAAATTCTATTATTATTAAGATAAAGAATTTCGATAATATAGTTAAAGAGAATAATTACAAGTAAAAAACTTAATACAAAATTTAAATCATATAAAAAAGCTAAACTATAACTATTATTGAGCAACAAATAATTAAAATAACAAAAAAAAGCGCAAAAAATAAAGATAAGAGTAATAATAAGATAGAAAATAACTTAAATTAAACTATTTAAAATAATAATAAAGCAAACAAAATTATTAAGATCTTAAACTAATTGCTTTATATATATAATCTAAAGAGTTTACTATTATAAAGTACAATTATAAGATATTACTTTAATATATTATTATATTATATATTTATTTTGTTATTCTTTTATATTATAAAATTATAATTGAAATGAATATTAAAATAGCAACTCGTATATAACTTTATTTAATTTTACTTAATTTAAAGATCTTAATTCTTAATAATATATTAAAAGTATATATTTAATACTTTAAAAATTATACTATTATTTAAGTATTATTTATTAATATATAAATAAATAGAATAAACTTAAATAACAAATTTTAATAGTTTAGTAATTAAAGCAAATATAATTGTTAATAGTTGTTGTTAAATTTAAGAATGCGTTGCAATATTAATATTAATTTATTTAATATTTGTATTATATTAAGAATTCAAATCTTTTTTGAAGTATAGTTAAATTAAATTTTTAAGTTTTAAAACTAAATAACTTAAATACATTATCTTAATATATTACTAGATAATTTATTATCAAAAAATTATAGAATATAATATTATTTTCTACTATTTATTTTGAAATTTCTTTATACTAATATTAAGTCTTAACAATTCGAGTCGATTTTTTAAATTAATATTCGATTTTAAGTTTGCAACTCGATTCAAATAGTTAGTTTTAACATTAGAAATTAAATCGACTTTTTAATTTTAACTTTAGAAACTAACTTAATCTAATTTGAATCGAATATTCGATTTAAACTCGATAACTTGATCTAATACAATTAGTCTACTTTTGTATGCTTATTGTATTTAGAATTGTCTCTATAATTAAGTTAACAATTGTATTTTAAAGCTAGAAAATATATATTCTTATTAAAAATTTATAAATTTATTAAGACAAGCAACAAGATAAACAAAGAGATAGACGAAATATTATACAAACAATAATAATAACAATAAATTTATAAATTTATAAATATTAATTCTACGTCTTTATTAATTATTTTTATTGTTGATATTCTACGCGTTTAGAAGTCGACAATAATTAAGTCTAAAAAACAAGCTCTTAATTATATATAAGCAAAAGTCTTGCAACAATCTATTGTTTCGCAACAACAACAACAATAAATATTTAAGAACTCTATATAATAAAAGTTATTCGAATTCGAATATACACAAATTTAAATATCTAATAGTTAATTATTGTTATCTAGTTAAAGTTAGCAAGATAAATAAGAAAATTATTAACAAGATATTTAAGAAACAATTGTAAAAAAAATTACAAGAAAGTAAACAAACAATATTTTTATCTTTTATATAGATACTTTTTAAATATAAATTAAAGATACAAATAAAGATTAATTTTAAGTATACAAAAAATATATTTTAGATTTAAATTTCTATTTGAAATATTAATAAGAAAGTATATTAAATTTAGTAACAAGCAAATATAAAATTAGATATATTTCTTAAACTCTTTTAGTTTTATTGATATTCTTTGTTTATAGAGTTGTTAAATTACTCGATTAGACTTAGTACAAGAAGTAATATATATGCAAAGTTCTAGATAATATATAGTTAAAGTAGAGTAATGTGTGCGAAGTAATTATCTATTTAAATTATTCTTTTTGTTATTATTATACTAATAACAATTATTGTTGTTAACATTTTATAAACAATTACTATCTTAAAAAAACTTAAATTCTTCGAAATTTAATTTAGTAATTAAATAGTTATTATAACTTAAACTATTATTATGCTTCGAATCTTTTTTTTAAAGATAAAATTATAAAAATTATAAAATATAATAGACTTATATTATTATATCTTAATTATATACAATAAATAGCAATAAAATCAATTATTAAAGAATAATAAAAGACAAATTCTTTTTCTATTTAATACTTGCTATAATATACGAGTCTACTTTTTGTCTTTTAACTAGAAGAGAAGCTATATTATTTAGAACTTCGAAAGATAGCTAAAACTACATATCTTGCTATATTCTAAGACGCTAGCGTATCGATAATGTTATAGTATTATATATTAATATTATCGATTATTAATATATTACTTTACAAGTAAATTAATAGATTAATATATAAATTATATATTTTTTTAATTTTTTAATTTTTAATAGATATATTAAACTAATAGAGTAGAATAATTGTTTTGTTTTACAATTGTAAATAAAATCTAAATTTTTACTTTTAATACAATATTATAATATTTGTTATATAAATAATATTACAAATCTTATATTTGTATAAGTAAAATTCTATTAAATATTAAATCTTATATTGATCTTATCAATAAGATTGAGCAATTTAAGTTAGATAGTCGAATAGATTCTCTAGCTTAACTTGATTAGTTGGACAAACAAACTTATGATTTTCTTTTTTCGAGCTGGGTCGAGCGAACCCGTCGAGCTTATAGTAAGGAAGTATTGATACCGTGTTTTACGCGTGGGACTTCAGATATCACATGCAGAACGCCGGAGCCATCATCATTGCATTCCACTGCGAATCCTCACTCGTAGCATTCTAGGCCTACTACCAACATTCTTTCAATTCATAGTCCACTATCCGATATACCACTATGGGCTCAGTCGTGTTGCCTCATCTAGTAACCGGATGGCATGTTGGTGAGCCAGCGTTCATAGGCAGTTTTGTCGGGGGCTGACTCGACATACAGATCAAGCTATTATGTCCGAAGAAGAGCGCCTTGTAGTCATACGCTTCGGACGAGATTGGGACCCCGATTGCATGCGTCAGGACGAGGTCTTGTACCGTATGTTACTACTTCATCCATGGCAAGCAAACCCGCTAATCCGCTTGCAGGCATCGCTGATCGCGTTAAAAACTTTGCCGTCATCTATGTCTGCGATCTAGACCAGGTCCCGGACTTCAAGCAAATGTACGAACTCTACGATCCTGTTACTCTTATGTTCTTCTTCAGGAACAAGCACATGATGTGCGACTTCGGTACTGGCAACAACAACAAACTCAATTGGGTGTTGGAGGACAAGCAGGAGTTGATCGACATAATTGAGACGATCTATCGGGGAGCAAAGAAGGGTAGAGGTCTGGTGGTTAGTCCGAAAGGTAAGCCGAAACTAGTGGGTTTTCAGCTCTGCTTTTGCTGACTCGGCGCTAGACTACTCGACTCGTTACAGATACTAAGTAGTGAGGAAATACCGCAGCCGTCAAGGGATGACAAGAGGCTGTCGTTTTCCGTATCGCAATGGCATTATGGCACATAAAACGACCGTCTCCTAAGAGGCTAATCGACACCAATTCGCAAGTCTTTGAGGCCATAAACTGTGGTAGATGCGGACACTTCTCTGCACATGATGGGTCCATGCGCGACAAGGCTTACTCGTTCAACTTCTACGTCACGGAACAATGCTTGTCACTTAGCTTGCTTACAGTGGGCGTCTCCAAGATCTGTATGGTGTTACTCATGGTGATTAGCCTATTTCATATGAGACTAGTTCGAATTATCGTCTCAGGGGTGAAAGCCTCTTGTTGATGGCCTTCCTGAAGAGGTACTTTACTACGGCCCTTGCTGACCAGCTACAGTCTGCGGAAGGCGGCCCTGAGTGGCAACCTGCAGAGTCATTCCGACCACAAGACCTTGATAGCAACGGCTTCGATAACCTTTAGTAATCTCGCAGGTTGTTGATAGCTTTGCGGTCACATTGGCCCGGACACAACCAATGTATTGCAGGGTATCACAGTCCGACCAGTCAGCTCACCTCCCCCGGAATGAGAACCAATACATCTGTCTCGTAAGAAAGTACGTGCTCTCCGAAGAACACGAAGGTATGCAAGTCTGGACATGAATTACGATCCGGAGCCCCTGCCGAATGCAACCCCTACAGATGGCGATCGTTCGGCAGAGCAATAAGAAATGCTGGCAAATATTTAATGACCGTGACTCCTGTTCTTCTGGATGAGTCACTTGTGTGGTGGCACCCAGCCTAGAAATCGGCGATGGCAGAAAGGGGAAAACTTGTTTCCTTCGTGCTGGACATAAGAAATGGCGGAAAGTACGGCTGGGTTGGGTATCTGCGAGCAAACCGTCGCTAGCTCTAGATCACCTACAAGGCTATATTGAAGAGCACTACTTCACAATGGTTGCTCCATCTAGTAAAATTAGCAATTAGGGGCCTCAGCCGTACCCACCTCGAACCGCACTCATTGATCGGCAGCCTTTCAATCCGAATTTGGAACAACAGTCATTCTAGCGAACGCACAATAAATTAAGTAAAGCTCAACTTTATCGATTTGCGTTGGCTGAGTGCGTGACTGGACAGAAGCCGTCTGGTCACATGGGGTAGCAAGAAATGTGTATCACCATGCCCATTCGAGCCTTATACACGAGCCACCGACATGCTTACGGGCTGCAACCCTGCGCTGCAACTCGCGACGGCGGATGGGATGAGACGACGAGGCGCCCAAACAATATTTCCTTACGAAGGGCGAACTGATAGCCACGTTGGCGCGGCGGCTATATCTTGCAGGGGCCGCTCAAGAATCCGGAGGGGAGGAACTCGGTGGAACGGGTGGTTCATTGAGATGGAAGGTGGTATTATGGATCTCTGGGACCAGATTTCAGATCTCGGGTTAGAAGTTGTGTGGTCGAAGTGCGGTGGACTTCGAAGTGGAAGAAATGTGTTTCGGGTTTCGAGTGTACAATCCCGAGGGGACCGTCGCTTATGACCCGATCCAGTGGAGTCCTTTCAGCGGTTTTTGATCTTATCTCTCAACCGACCATGACGCCTTGAGGGATTCTCTGTAGCATCACGCCTTCTCAAAGTGATTCGACGGCATCGAAAATGCATTTTCAGCTCATCGCGTCCACCAATATAATGTATAAACATATGTTTACTGTAGAGAAATATGGAGCTTGCTGCTTAGAGCATTCTTAATCTAGGTAAAGCCTGTGACTCGCTATCCGTTCACTTGCAAAAGGAGACAATCATCCAGAATAGAGATCCGGGTTCGATCCTTGCGATAGCAAGAAGTAGTGCGGTTACTTATTGTTTCCTGCTATCAAACAGAATAACAGAATCGTAAAGAATTGGTTGATCGAGGACAAAACTATTTTCAAACTGTCAAAGTGTGTTCTGCTAAGAATTGCAAGAATTTCGCTAAGAAGTAAAAGGGTAGGATATGTTGTTGATGACCTTCGCAAATGTACTATGAGAGCGTGAGATAGCCCGGAAATAGGCTCAATCACAAGTGAAGTACAGCAGTGACATTAATACTTCGGGAAGAAGTAATCCAAGGGAGCGATCGCAAGGGTGGAATTAATAACCTGTGAAAGCGAACCCTATGAGGAGCTGAGGTGGTCTCCCTCAGTGTGACGGAGGCACCCAAACTTTAGGTACCGACAGCCAGCAAAATTGGGAGGCGGTAGCTAAGGTCTTGGTTACGTGACTGCGGTGATTGCAGCCCACTCTCGGGGTGACACAGGCAAATCCTCCGATAGGGGATCCAGCGATATGCCGGCGATGGGTGTCCCCGGAGCCTGCATGCCCTGATTCACCCCTGACCACTGCTTGCCTGAAACCCGCATGTCCGGAGTGCTTGCATCTGCGTGTAGGGTTGACAGCTAGAGCTTGGAAATTCACTGCAGTGAAGATAATATGACCAGTCGACCCGGGCACACCGCCTGGGAACTGGAAGCAAGGAAGCACATGGTATGTCAAATTGTAAAATTATCCTCGTGGTGGTATAGGGAGGCCTGGGAGGGTCCGGGGAAGCTTTGGTGGACGACTCATCCACTGGCAGTACTCGTGCTTGTAGCCTGTACCCCGAATGTTGTTACCGAAAGACGATGAAACAACAACCTCTCGTCCCCTAGAAGTAGCCCCCTTAATTCTGCATGTGAGGCCGCGGCGTAGGCGGTGACCCATCGGGGTCCCGGTTGAGCCCCTGAGGGGAGCTACCTGTTGTTGGGAGGGGTCGGGGCCACCTTAGCTTGGCTAGCGCCTAGAGGTTTTTCCTCATAAGCCAGCCATTCCCCGCTCCCTCCCTAAATCCACCACCGAACCCGCCGCGTTTCTCACCTGAGCTATCACATTCATCGTAAAACCACCCAGTTGATGCTCGTGCATTTGATCCCAGCATCATTATGGCGCGACCTAAGAAAGAAGACAAACCCGCAGACTCGGCTTCGCTACAAGTCAGCATAGAGGACTTTGTTCGCACCAGGGACTCTGTAAGTGATCAACATTCTTCTTAACCTCTTTGTCGTCGCGACTCCCTATTACCTTCACGCGTCACAATCACACCACCATCAGCCCAGCCCAACAACACCACACCATGCCGACACCACATCATATTATGTCTCGATCGCACCTCATTGTCACGTTGACCCAACGGTCTGCCATGCCGCCCGACCCTCCACAATTCATGACGCGTCTCCAGCTTGAGCATGCCCTGCAATCAGTCGCGCTCTTGACCCTTCCTTGCCAGAATGTTATTGAGGTCGTATGCGCACTCGCTCGCGACATCGTGCGCGGCGCTGTTGATCCCGTGCACGGCGAGCTGACAATCATGCCTCAGGTCGTCACTGGCCTCGCGACGCTCCAGTCCGCCGTTCAAGACCTTTCTCGCGCCTATATTGCGCACACCAACACCGTCATCGGCAAGAGTCCAGGCTCTTCGCTCGAGCTTCTGAACCTTGCCGGCCCTCTGGGCGGCGAAAATGTCATCTTCGGCAATCGTGCCCCAACGCCAGCGCCCCCTGCTGAAGGCGGAGAATCCAAGAAACGGAAAAGGGCGCCGCATGACAAGAATGCGCCCAAGCGACCAGTGACGCCTTATTTCCTATACATGCAAACGGCGCGCGGGGAGATCGCGAAGGAGATGGAGCCTGGTCACTCGGCTAAGGAAGTGGCCGACGAAGGTACGAGGCGGTGGCTCTCAATGCCGAAGAAGGAGAAGGAGGTAGGCTTTGATAGTAACTGACATAATCCCCGCGATTCTGTACTGATGATGTGCGAAACAGGACTGGAGCTATAAGTACAATGTGAACTTCGCGCGTTACAAGCAGAAGGTCCAGGCGTATAAAGAAGGCCGACCGATCCCAGAGATCAGCGATGTAGAGGCCAAGAAGCTTTACGACGAGCAGCTCAAAGCTGGCAATGTCAAAACCGAGGTGCCCTTAGACCCTAGTCCGGCTGAAGTCGAGGACGAGTCTGGGTCAAGTGACGATTCCGAGTCCTCTGATGACGAATCTCCAGAACCAGCGAAGGAGCCGTCGCCACCAAAGTCACCGCCACGAGCAAGCAAGCGCCGTAAGGGCGCCGCTACCGAAAAGAAGTCATCACCAATCAAGCAAACCCTGGCTAAGCAAGTAGAGCCAGCTTCGAGTCCCGAAGCTGAGCGTGCCGTCAAGTCACTGGAAGCCGAGAAGAAAAAGAAGGGGGCAAAGAAGAGCACCAAAGCAACCGAAGAGGTCGAACCCAAATCCACACCTACCGCTGCAAGAAGCTCTCTCCCCAAGTCAATCGGTCAAGATAAAGCTAAAAGGAGCCGTAAGAAGCGCAAGAGTGAGGCTGTAGAGGAGTAAAGGACTTTTTGAAACATTGACAATAGGACTGATAGAGAGCACAAGGTCTCTTCGTTGGATGCGTGTGGTATGCATCATGGGGTGTGGTCATCTAGGTATTGCACATCAGTTTGTGCTCGACGTGGGAACGATGGGGCATTGGTCGATCTGGGGATTCCGTGGATCCTGTACCATCCGCTTCAGTGTACATCTAGTGCTTAGGTCTTTCTGTTCTCTGGCGAATCTGGTCTAACTGCTGTGCACAACCAATTACTAGATTGTGTAACGTGTCTTTTCTGCCATTGATCACGATAGTGTAAGTGACTGGTCTATCAACCCCACATCGTACACATCCGCGATGTAGCCAATCGATAACCATCAGAAGGCCTCAGAGAACTCGGACCACTCTGTCTAACCCACATGCATCCTAATTGACCAGACATTTCATTGGTTCTCATCCCGACCCAGATCCCTCACTCACTACAATGCAGCTCGTTGCGAAAGAGGTAACATGCTCTTCTCGATGTTGAAACATTTGACTGATTAGCTGGTTAGCTCGACAAGCTCGTGACCTCCCAGCTCGGTCTGCTTGCTCAGCGCCGTCTGGCCCGGGGAGTCAAGCTCAACCATGCGGAGGCGACAGTGAGCATTGCCTTCGTCCTCTGTCGGGTCTAGGATCTTACTAAATGCCGAAAACTAGGCTCTGATAGCCAGCAACCTGCAAGAAGTATGTCCGCGGCTCTGGGAAGCCAGCAATCGCTGAGCTAGAAGGCAGCTCATCCGCGATGGCAACCATTCCGTCGCCGACCTCATGTCCATTGGCAAGACCATGCTTGGCAGACGTCACGTTCTTCCATCTGTCGTCTCTTCACTTGCTGAGCTGATGGTCGAGGGCACTTTCCCAAGCGGTACATACCTTGTGACAGTCCATCATCCAGTCAGCTCAGACGACGGCGATCTGGTAAAGGCACTTTATGGCAGCTTTCTACCAATACCCACACAAGATCTGTTTCCATTACCTGACCCTGCGGAGTATGAGGCGAACAGACTGCCTGGAGCGGTCATTCCTGCCCAAGCAGCCGACATCACACTTCACGGGGGAAGGAAAAGGATAAAATTGAAGGTCACTAGCAAAGGGGATAGGCCTATACAGGTATTCCTAAGATAATTGGGGCAGATCTGAACTTCGGAGCGGCTAAGATGGTGTGTAGGTCGGCTCTCACTACCACTTAGTCGAAGCAAACCCACAGCTAGAATTTGATCGCATCAAAGCATACGGTCATAAATTAGACATTGCGGCCGGCACATCTGTACGCTTCGAGCCTGGTGACACAAAGACTGTCAATCTAGTCGAGATTGGAGGCAGCAGAACAATTCAGGGAGGCAATGGAATCGCTTCGGGGAAATACGACGTCGCCAAAGCCGAAGAAATCCGGAAGAAATTACAAGAAGGCGGATTCGCTCATACACCCGACTCAGCAGCAGACGACTCCCTCATCGAACCGTTCTCGATGACGAGAGGTGCTTACTGTGGCATGTTTGGTCCTACTGCGGGTGATCGTGTACGGCTGGGTGCTACAAATTTGTGGATTAAAGTCGAGAAGGACCTGACCGTTTACGGAGACGAGTGCAAATTTGGTGGAGGGAAAACATTGAGAGAAGGGATGGGTCAAGCTGGCGGCCGGGCTGACGCAGAGGTTCTTGATTCTGTGGTCATCAACGCGCTCATCATCGACTGGAGTGGCATATACAAGGCAGACATCGGCATCAAGAACGGAGCTATAGTGGGTATCGGAAAGGCCGGTAACCCAGACACCATGGACAGCGTTGATCCGGCTATGGTGGTCGGTTCTTGCACGGACGTCATCGCCAGTGAGGGCTTAATTGTCACAGCAGGTGGCTTGGATACCCATATCCATTTTATATGCCCCCAGCAGGCGTATGAGGCTGCGAGTGCTGGTATTACTACCATGCTTGGAGGCGGGACGGGCCCAAGCGCTGGTACGAGTGCAACGACTTGCACGCCCGGGAAAACTCATCTACGGCAGATGCTACAAGCCTGCGACGAGCTTCCTATCAACTTTGGGATCACCGGCAAAGGGGCCGACTCCGGACAGCGAGGCTTGCAAGAGCAGTGCGTGGCTGGTGCCGCAGGCCTCAAGTTACATGAGGATTGGGGTTGCACACCCGCTGCCATCGATACATGCCTTGACGTGTGTGATCAATACGATGTCCAATGCCTCATCCACACAGACACACTGAATGAGTCTGGATTTGTGGAACAGACTATCAATGCATTTAAGGGGCGAACCCTCCACACCTATCACACTGAAGGTGCAGGGGGTGGTCATGCTCCGGATATCATCTCAGTCGTGGAACACAGCAACGTCCTCCCTAGTAGCACCAATCCGACTCGCCCATATACGCGCAATACGCTGGACGAGCATCTCGACATGCTCATGGTCTGTCACCATTTGTCGAAGAACATCCCAGAAGATGTCGCCTTTGCAGAGTCCCGCATTCGGGCTGAAACGATTGCAGCAGAAGATGTCCTCCACGACCTCGGCGCCATCAGCATGATGTCGTCCGACTCACAAGCCATGGGCCGCTGTGGAGAAGTGATTCTTCGCACCTGGAATACAGCCCACAAGAACAAGGTGCAACGGGGTATTCTGAAAGAGGACGAAGGAACCGATGCCGACAATTTCCGGGTAAAAAGGTATATTAGTAAGTACACGATCAATCCCGCCATCGCACATGGCATGAGCCATGTCCTCGGAAGCGTGGAGGTTGGTAAACTGGCCGATTTGGTACTTTGGACACCAGCGAGTTTTGGCACGAAACCGAAAACAGTTATCAAAGGCGGCATGATAGCCTACGCGCAGATGGTAAACCTCCTTCTACGTATCCAGAGAACCATACTCATGACTAGGCAGGGTGATCCCAATGCTTCGATTCCTACCGTACAGCCGATTATTATGCGTCCAATGTTTGCGGTAATAACACCCGTTCCACACTTTGACGTACTCCTGATTCAAGTGTGCAGACATTTGTACCCAACACCTCGATCACGTTCGTCTCAAAAGCCTCCATCGAATCTGGAACCATTGCGACGTACAACTTGCGCAAGCGCGTGGAGCCCGTGAAGAACTGCCGTAGTGTCGGGAAAAAGGACATGAAGTACAATGATGTGACGCCGAAGATGAAGGTCGACCCCGAAACCTATGTAAGCTACTTCGAACTGCTAAGGCGAAATATCATCGTAGCTGATCTCTTTCAAACTAGGTAGTGGAAGCAGACGGACAGATTTGCAAAGCAGAGCCGGCCACAGAGCTACCGCTTACGCAGGCATATTACGTTTATTGAGGAGTACTAGGATCATGGATTACACAACACGGCGACTCCGGCTGATCTAGAGAGCCATGCCATGCTTTGTGGTCTTCGAACACTCAATGTCGCCAACGCGCAACGATGAAACGAGATGATCGTATATGACGATTAAGGACTTGCTATGTTTACGACTCCTCTTCAGAGGTTTGTCTTGCTCACTGATTACATATATATACATCCTATGCGAAGGCAGAGACTTTCCTTGCTCACTGAGTATGCGCAATATCTACTGTCAATAATGCAGATAGCATGCTTCTTAAATCTAGATTCTTCAATAATGCATCGATCCACTTCTCCCAGATCGATCTACCCGCCTCAAAACTCAAGCTAAGCCAGTCAAAGCTCCAACTCCTCTTTGCCGTGCCCATTACTAGAAGAAACCAAACCATCCCAACGGGCACCATTACGCTCTCGAACCGCCTCATAGGCTGCTTTCCTATGCTGCACTCGTGTTGAACCGGCACTCCCATCTGCTTGTTCTTGCCCTTGCTCTTGAGATTCAAATGCTGAATCTGATAGCGTGAGTTGAGTGTCTCGCTCTTCTTGCGCACCGTCGAAACCGGTGATATTCTTTCGATGAGTCTTGGTAGGTGTTCGCTCATCGTCGGTGGCGGCGTCGGTCGTTTCGTCGGAGTCGGAGTCGGACGAGAGCTCTAGGGGGCGGGATTGTGTGCCGGACGGCTGGTTATCTGCATTGCTTTTATTAGGTGGCTTCGTTTGGGATGTCGTTGGGGGCTCTCGGTGCGGCCTTCTTACTGTTTCAGCAGATTTCGGATTGGGTGTGATTGAAGAGGCTTGGTATGACCTCCGTTGTTCTCCGAGAGGTTTTGCTGCGAGGGTGGTCGATGGTCTTTGGAATGTCCTCCTTTCCCTATCCGTGGAACTCACTGGGGATGTAACTGAGCTCGTTCGGTGTGGCCCCTTCGGATTTTCTGGAGATCGTACAGTCGATCTTCCTCGAAACATGGCATCTGTCTTTGCGATCGGGGTCGTGGGGGCGGCCGTCTCCTTAATCGGTATTGGAGATGGATCCGACACTGAGTGCGCCAGCTTAGGACTCGCTGGTGGCTGGGCTAGGTAGCTCTCGAATGATCGCTGCATGGCATTCAGTCTCCTGTGGCCGGAGAATGTGCTGTTCGACGTGGTATTCGCCGAATGAGAGCTGGCATCCTGAGCCGCGTAGAAGTTGCCGGCATCGGTCCGTCGACGTTTTGGAGAAGGTGTAAGCATGTCCGGTCGTCGCAGCTTCGCAACCTTCTCTATATGCGGTCCGTCAACCTTGGTTGTGACGTTCTCTTCTCGGCTTTCTCCCGTTGCTGCGCTCGCCTGACTAGAGGTCCGTGGCTCGTTCTGCGAGCTTGCTTCCTGCAGTGGCTGTTTGCCGATACGCCATGCCTGACGCTCCTGTTTCATTTGCTCCATTTCCAGATCATGGAAGAAAGTGTCCCCAGAGCACAAGTGCCCGAACAGGCTCCGAATACTTACCTCTTCGCACCAGCTCGTCTCGTCGGTCGTGCAAGGGTAGATATCCCTCGGCTTGAAGACTGAAACAAGATGGCAGAGCTCGTCGTAGGACGAATGTCGAGAATATGGAAATTGTATTGTTCGACGTGCTTGCTGCCTCCCTGCAGTTCTCTTGCCTGAAGCTGGAGCTACCAGACCTTTCGCGGTGTTCTGTTCCTGGTCTGCAGCACGTTTTAAGAGGTCTGCAAAATCGTCTAGTGAGATTTCATGATCGAGAGGCGGTATGCCAAGGTCTGCAAGCAAAACCCTGCTTCCAGGAGCGTGTACAAGTCTTTTGATTATCTCTATTATCCTCTGTCTTGTAGCGGTACCTTCGACGCCATGCAAGCACAGGTCAAGAAGCTCCAATACCACATCAGGGTCATCGAGGTCTAGCTCATGGGTCTGTGTAAGGTCTCCACCTCCCCCACCAGTCCCCAACTCGAGAACGTCGGCGCCGTCAGTCGATCTCGTGATGATGGGCGTGATCCAGACGACATCGGCGGATTGGATCCCCTCGCATTCTGTTCCGGCCTCGCAGCTGTGAAGCCTAACCTTTTGGTTACTGGTAAGGCATCCAGGACGGTCGTTGTTGCCGCATTGATGGCCACAGAGAGCAGCAGCTTCACGGGCGAGGAACGATTCAACTTTGGCTTCCTTCATGCTTTTACCATTCTTGTCAACACATTGAAATGTCTGCGTGCGTCTAAGCGACTTGTAGAGCCCCATCTTATAATTATCGACATGGATGCGAGTACCAAGCGCGTTGGAAAGAGCAATCCATACTTCCTCGTAGCCTGGCGTCCACGCATGGAAGTGGAATACAGTGTCCTTGGGATACTCGGACACCTTCCTCAGTAGTTCAGCCAGACCTTCTGCCTTGCTTGGGAATGCTGGCAGAACGTTTCTCTGTGCAGCGAAGGTCGTATCAAGGTAGATTTTGTCGAGCAACCGATGGCCAAGTGTAGTGTAACGGACAACCACTGGGTTGCGAATCAAAGCGTTTACCCACCAGGGTTCAGACCTGATGTCACCAGTATATAGGATAGCTCTCCGCTCGTCCTCGATAAGGAACATCACAGCACCAGCGCAATGATTGGCATCCAATAGCGTTACCTGGATAGACTTTCCGAGCTTTAGCTCGATCTCTGTCGGAGTTTCCAGCGGAATCGTCTTGAGGATGGCTTTCAAACCCTTGTAGTGCTGTTTTCGGCATTCGAGTACACGGTGCTCGAAGTTCATCCGATGGGGGTACTTCTCGAGGCGAAGAAGAAGCTCTCTGGTAGCTGGAGAGCAATAGATGAAAGGAGACTTTAGAGACTCAAGGCCCTGCAAATGATCGCTGTGTATATGGCTCAGAAAGCATGCTAGAGGTGGTCTTCGGTAGGGAATAGTTCGGAAGTAGTCGATTCTGATATCAGGAAATTCGTCAACCGCCCCCTTAAAAGTCGACATGTTGGGAACCTTTAGGAAATAATTTGTCGACTACGAAATCAATTCCTTTCATGCGATGAACAGAACTTGAACAGCGTTCTCGAGTGACGCGGGCCCTCCATGCTCTTCACGAGAGTCGACAGATGTGATATAACGCATTTCGTGCAACATGCCAGAAAGTGTTGCAGCCTGCAAGTGATCCCTGTGGGAATTCAGAAGAGATGTCAGCACCGAGAAAGGCAGACGGAACAACGAGCCAGTTGGGAGCGTTAAGGCTATCACGCCCGGCTCAATCTGTAGTGAATAGGCATGCTGGGAGTAATACCCCAAATCCGATACTAAGCTAGATTGCTCCATAACTTTGAAGTGGATGGTGTCAGTACATCATGGGGCTTCCAGGATGTTGAAAATCATGAATTCTATTTCAAGCATGCGTGTCCCAAGCAGTGGCAACAATTGACACTCTTTGGGAAAGCGTGTCGAGCGCTTCATGATCAGCTGAACGATCAATAGAGACCCACGCAAAGAAAGTGGGATTGTTAAGAGCATTCGCCAGGGTCCATCAAACAGGATGGTTCCGAAGACATTGGAAATCCATCCAACTCGGTGAACTACTGAGCAGTGCACTATGCCACCCAATGGGTCACTCCGTGTCATAGGTTAATGACAGAGGTGTACGAACTACAATGACACACCTTGAATCATAGCTCAGCACCCGCAATGCTCATACAGCGAAGTCGTTGCGGTGCATTAGCAACCCGGCTGCAGCAAGCCAGACATCTCGTGAAAACAATTTTCTTGATGCACTCGATCAGACGACTCCTGAGTCAAAGATGCTAGCAAGTGTAGCTTGAGAGCATTAGGGGAGGGCCGAGCTCATTGGAGGGTGTGAGGTCAGACTTGCACTTATAAGCTTGGGGCTGGGCAGCGGCATCGGCAATCCACTGGATGTATCACAAGGGGCACCTCAGACTTCCTACTTTACCGCTTTCTTCATTCCTCAACAACTACATCTCCACTTTCCGATCACATCTACACTTCCCTTAGCCCCACCACAAAGTACATTGACACCGACAACTCTTAAGCTACCTCTTCTTTGGACAAACACCGGACTGCCTGCATTAGCCGGGACACTGGCTCGAGCCACTCCAGTCGGACATCTCACGTCGTGTTATCACGATAGTCTAGACAATCTCAACAATCCTATGCCCCAATACATCAACACCCGGGACTGGTGCAACACAACCGTCCAGAGCCGACGAAGTCCCAATCTGACCTATCCGCTCCCTCCAGGCAGAGCTCCGGTGTTGCTAGATCTGTGAAATCAGCCCCATAGAACAAGAAATCCATACAGCCCCGACAAGAGCACTTCGAGTATCGAGGACCTGGAGCCAGCTCACGGCAGACTGAGGCATCAGGCCTGGAATTTCGACTGACGGAATGCTCAAACCAGCAGTGACTCCACTTCTCTACTCCAGACTGTGGCCTAATCCGAAACCCAACGATCCGGTCAGCTTCCAAGCCCACATCACCCGCAACCTCGTTCCCGAGGTTCGTTTGGAGACTGCCACATTCTACGGACCTAGCGAATGCCTCGAAGCCCAATACCCGGGCCTGGATTACACCAACACGGCCCACCGTGCTCGTCTTGTTCGCTTTACGTGGCATCGACGATTGTTTCGAGCCTTCGACGAGCTGAGTCTCACGACTTCTGAGATTGAAACTTTGTGTAGGTGGGAGGGTACGAAGTTCGCAAGACAGAAATATGAGAGGGACAACAACACCACCATTCGAGACACGACTTGGGACGGGGTGGAGTACTTGGAACAGAAGCGAGCTACGGCCATCAGAACGCCGCTTCGAGATGTTACAGATCGCGGAATGGACAACCTTGAGATGAGCGGCTGCAAGACCCCATTGGTCAACGAAGTCGAAGCGACAGAAGTTTCTGACGAGGAGGATCTTGAGGAAGAGAGCGACGATGAGCTACAGCAGAGCATTGGTGTAGATCTCAATCGGAGATTGATTGCCGCAACGGAAGCAAGAGCGAGAGGTGAAGAGGCGGTCATGGACGAGGATTGGGAGCAATGGCTCAAAGAGGCAGCGGAGAGGAGTGGAACTCCGTCCCTGATCCAAAGTCCGGGCCGAAGCCAAGATCCGATGGAGCACCCGGGACCGTATGGACAAACCATCCCAGCCATCTTCAATTCGAACCCTACGCCCCACGTCCGGGCCCTGCAAGCACAGCTACCATCACCTCCTCGATACACGGATTACGTATCGGCAACGGCATCGGCGCCAGCTACGGGCACTACCATGTAAACACGGCGCGTGCCCGAAGATTAGTACACTTAAAGGATGCACTGGACCACCTGATATGTTCGGGTCGAGCGTCAGAACAGAGAGCGGGAAAGAAGGCATTTTCATTAAAAGTCTCTTGGCAGGTGGATCACATGGCTTATGCTTGCCTTCAATGGGGCTTAATGCCTAGCATGAATGGAGGGCGTCTGGGAAAAGGATAATGGCGCATTGGCTATCTTGGCATACTGGGCTGCTTCTGGCGTATCTCATTCTGATGCATGCAAACATGAACCCAGCGAGCATGACACTAAGAGCGACAGACTTTTGCCTTTAAGCATTTAATCTACTGGCTAGACAAATGCACGAAAATGAACCAAGAACATCCAGGCCACCGGTGTTTTCGACCCTTGGAACCGACGGTAGTAATCTAGCCAAATCGTCCACTCACTTCCTTGGCAAATTCAGCAAATGTAAGTCCCCTCTCTCGATCCACAACCTCACCGAGGTTGGGCTGCATAAACACGGCTAAGTTGTTCCTCGCAATATTTGCCATCATGTTTCCTGAACCCGCTCGCACAGAATGAGGCACGGCTCGAAAGTTGCCTCCAGTAATCAGCTGCAAAGCCTCGCCTGTCTGGAAGCCTAGACATGAAGACGGGATGTTGACTTTGGTAACAGCGGATGTTCGGGATTCAATATAAAGACCTGCATCGGGTGAAAGTGCCGAGCTCAGAGCAGGCAGAGGTGCCAGAGCGGACGCCCCGTGGTCCAGCTTAGGAAACACAGGAGGATGCGCTGCCTCGTCAATATACAGAGCAGAGGTAAGGCCCGTCAAGCAGCCGTGATCGATGTGCGTAGCACACCAAGAGTCGTCATTCACATCTTCCTCGCTGGTCTCGTTCTCGGTGCCATTCGGAAGTTTGGGCGGGAAGTAATGCAGCAACCTCGCTTTCGTCGTCGTACTAGTCCTTACCACCCGCTCCAGGTAACCTCGCTCGTAGCCTTCGATATTGGCGAGAGCATACTTATCACAAGCTTTGGCGACTAAAACCCCTGTGTCGATGATCAAGATACAAAGCTCCTCAAAGGTCGTGCGGAAGCCAGGAAGGAGCCTCTCGGGTGGCCAAACATTCGGCGCAGTGTACTCGGGGAAGTCTTTGTACGTATCGTCTGAGGCATTTTGGAGAGAGGAATCTTGGTAGAAGGCACAGTTGACGTAGTAGGAGCCTTTGAGGGTATCATAGCGGCCAGTCTTCAGGGCTTCTTTGCCATGGGACCAGCCGGTTAGGTAGGCGGCTGAGGGGAGGGTGAGGTGGTCTTCCGTGTGTGAGTAGGATATGAATAGGGGAAAATAAAGAACTTCTGAAAATGGAAATGGAGTGCCTGGAAAAGAAGACAAATATGGACTACATACCTAGCTCTTTTGAGGGGAGGTTTGCAAGATAGGAAGCATAGGAAAGAAGTCGGTGGCGGATCTCTGCAAACCTAGCTGGAAGATCTCTGACTATCAGGATGCCAAGGGATGATGGGCCGAAGGCTTCCTCAAGGATCTCGAACGGCACAGCGTCTAACGATTCTGATTAAACCTCGCCTTGATCAGAGCCTTGAGATCTTCATACCATTCTTCAATTGGTCTAAGCTCACGGTGACGGCTGTTCGAGCCTTCGTTTCCGGCTCAGAATGCATCATAATGACCATCTCAGGTCGAAGATCTAATTGTCCGAAGCTATTTTTACTCGTGACAGCCCGGAGTCCTTTCTCCCGAGGTCTTTTAATTGAGCAGGTAATTCCCTTCAGCAGTTTGCCTCTTGAGCCATGGGCCAGGATGCTGGATCCTTGCAGAGATCCAAAGTTCGAAGGATTTGTGAATTTGTTGGGGATGAATTCGTCACTTTACACCTTCTGGCAACACCCAGTTTATGATTTATGAACACAGAAAGGGTCATGTAGAGAGTGGAGACTCACATTGTGGCTTGCTTAGGGCTGCGCTAGCAGGAACGGGCCGAGCAAGATGAGCGCTAACAATTCGGATATATCCTTGAAGTGACTTCCGAGATTATGTCGAGGTGGTCATCATGGTCAAACCGCTATCCTTCAAGGGCGACAAGAAGCCTAAAAAGCGTAAAGCTCCAACAGCAGACGACGATCTTCATGAGCCGAAACCGCAGAAGGCACTGGTCATCGCAGGCGCAGTCTCAACATCCAACGAGGACGACAGTTGGGTAACAGCTGAAGCAGCAACAGATATCACTGGTCCCATCATCTTCGCTCTCCCTTCCGATCCGCCTTCATGTATAGCATGTGATGCTACCGGCAAGGTATTCACAAGCGAACTAGACAACATCGTTGAAGGGGATTTAGCGACCGCAGAGCCACATGATGTCAGGCAGGTGTGGGTTGCGAATAGAGTCGCGGGTACAGACAATATAAGCTTTAAAGGACATCACGGTCGGTAAGAGTACCCTGTCGATCGAGAAGGAGCTTCGATAACGGATTTTACCCAGGCTAATCCGAGTCCTGCTTTAGCTACCTAAGCTGCGACCAGTCCGGCATCCTCTCCGCCGTCCACGAAGCCATCTCGCCCGAGGAATCCTTCCTCTGTATTCCTTCCCCAGACACACCAGGGACATTCAACATCCAGACCGCACGCGAGAAGTTCCTCGCTGTAGCCGATGCGATTAAAGGGCCTGAAATACGTGGGGATGCGGAGGCCATAGCCTTCAATACCACGCTGCGAATACGGATGCAAGCGCGCTTCAAGCCGAGAATGAAGGCCAGCAAGGAGCTGAAGGCAAAGGAGAAGATTAGTCGGAAAGAGCTCGAAGAGGTTGTTGGAAGACGGCTGGAGGATGAAGAAGTAAACAGGCTGAAGAAGGCGAGAGTGCAAGGGAACTATCATGAGGCAATTTTGGATGTGCGGGTCAAGGGGAAGCATGATAAATACTCATAATCAGGAGATCAAGCTTCGATTTCCGCAGAGCCATTGCACGTTTGGAACCACCTTCTATGCTCCTCGGTCGCTCAGGCAAAATAGACGACTCGACGGAGAGTACCGTACCAGAAGCTAGAAGACACTTGAGATCAGCTACTTCTTCGCGACTAGAGCTGGTTTACATACTATATAGCGGTCCCAGCCAAGCCTTCAAAACCACCGATGCCATTCGTTGCCCGCAGATCGTGCGGTTCCTTAGCTATTCAAGACACCCTGTGTTTGACTGGCAATAGATCATTTTCCACTCCTAGCTATGATGGTCTAGGCCTTCCATTGCAGAATATTCGGTGCCGAAAGTAGCTCCCTACGGAGTGAGTCGTCATCTGACTCCTCTCCAGTGCTAATGCGGCCATTTAAGTCTTCTAGCTGCTTTCTCTGCCCGACGAACATGTCTGGAATACTCTCTCTCTTATTCTTCGCTTTCAGTATCTTGAAGAAGCCCAAGGCTTTCTCCATGTGTTCCGTTGTACTAATCGTGTTGCTTTCGATGATCGAGGCCAAAGCGCCATAGTAGTGCAACGTTCCTCGACATTCTAATTCAAGATTCGTGCGAGGACCCAAGGGCCAGAAATAGAAATGTCTAAAGAGATCAGCTTCTTCCCTCATCCTGGACCACAAACGAAGATCCAAGAAAGAGTACATTAGACGGGCATGGATCACCACCCATTCTGCTCTCTCCATGGTTTTGAACCGTACCCAAGGGTAAATACCATGATCGGAGGGCAGGCGTTCATTCTTTTTGACGGCCCTAAGTGCATATGAGAATCTTGTATGCACAGTAAGCGCTTTCCGACATATCACGAGCGTTTCCAATGATGCATTCGACTCTTTGCTTCGGTCAGCCTGTCGCCGCAATTCAAGAAGCAAGTCTAAGCGATCGAGCAGGGTCATGGTCTTGGGAGGATGATTCGGAACTAGGGAACTCATCAAAATGTTTTCATAGATCAGACCACGGGTTTGAACGTGTTCGACGCCCCAGAAGTGTGTAAAGGGCGTCAGGAGTTCCGATAATTCTGCGGAAGAAGGTCTGACTGGTTCAGGTCGATGACATGAGATCGGCAAGCGTATATCCATGCTCTAACAGCGAATACTAGCGCCTCTATCGTCCTTTAAAAAGCAGAGAATGGCGTAAAAGGTCGACAGGTCCTCGACAGCGACTAAGAATTGGGCGGAGCGGTAGTCGTGCCACTCGTTATGAGTGAGCTGGGCTATCGGCTTTTCGTCAATACATTCAGTTGCATAGAATGTTCTGAATCGCAACGTCGCCTCAAGACTGTAGTCGATTCTTGAAGGGTGAACTCTAGTACACCTGGTAGTATTCTCGCCGCTTGGAATGCATGCCACGCCTCTAGCGGCTATTTCAGTGGCTTGGAGTTTGAGGTCGGTAACGATGCGAACGAAAGCGTTTTCGCAGTACAGTATGTGCGAGGACTCCTCATGTATTTGCCGACAGATTCGCAGTATCGCCAGGTCCAGCGAGTGTGGTATTGCTGGGTGCAAGAAGTAGGCACGCTTGGTGTGACGTGTGAGGAGGCACAAACGGTACACCTTGTCCCTGATCTCTCTTGGTAGGGAGAGGAAACATTTCTCGGGCTGCCGATATAGTGCCATAGCCGCTGCGAGAAAGTTCAGAATTGTCTGAAGCCGTCAGTGTTGTTGCAATTGGCAAAAGATATCAAAAGCAGACCCGTGGTGCCTATTAGGCCATAGAACACCTGGAAGGATTCGGGTCAAAGGTATGCAAAGCCGAAGGGTTCTGAGAACAAGAATATGTCCAATCAACGTGATCAGCGCGCAAAGCAGGTCTGAGGAGGCCTGCTGAGAGTTGTAATGGCGCGATGGCCGTTAACACAACTGAGGCGAGGTTTAGCAAGATTGGATAAGAGAGTGAAGATCACGGGTTTGCGGCCTCGCCTACCTATCGAAATGACCACACAATGATGGGTACGGATAATGTGAACGATAGAGTGCAGATTCTTCAGACGCATTCTTTTCCGTTATCAAGTCGTCTAGCGCGGCCCATCAACAGCAGTACAGTAGCCATATTGTTCATCTAAGAATGATCTCTACTTACGATCGATGCTGAGGTGGGACATAGGATAGCACCTTTGGCTTCGTGATCAAAGTCCGCAATGTAAGATAGGATTACTCACGTAGAACCAATCAGTGCCAATGGAATGCTTCGACAGCATAAAGAGAAGCTACCGGACGAGATGTAGGGCTGTGATTCCTTTGAATGATTTACGCTTTTGAACATCTGCTCCGTGGCGTGAACGTGCTTTGCTGAGTCCACTCCTTAGGAACTCGCAGACGAGGGGTCATGATCGATCGTTATGAGTCATTTACAAATGATATGACATCGAATTCGACAGCACAAACGCCTCCCCATAATAACCATGCGCCAAACGCTACTATCTCCCACCAATACCTTAGGCAATGGACAAGTCGTATATCGTACAGCACATTATAGAACCAGTATGAGCGTCGGAAACACGGGGATGGAAAGCATTAGCTGCCAGTGCTGAGACCGGTTGGTAGACCTGAGGGTGGTTGCCCTCTTTTCTTTTCCTTCTTGGCCCACCGCACTGGATATACATACTTAGCCTACGAGAGTATGCGTAAAGGGAGAGAACCTACATCCACAAGCATTACATAATGTCTTTGGTCCGCTGGGACCTTTCCTCCACTCGGGCGAATCCAACGTACCGCAATCAGTACATACATATTCGTCGGCAACTTTCAGCTTCTTCTTCTTATCACCTGCACGGCTATCTTTGTCGACCGGGATGGCGATCCCAGCATCGCCTCTGATCAGCGCCGGACTTGTATCGCCGGTACTGATCCCTTGTGATCGTTCGCCCTCTCTATACCTCAGACCTGTCAGCATTTCTATGGTCTCGATGTGCGTAGCTCCTTCGTAGCGAGCCATCTTGTCGTTGATGCTATCGGGTCTTGAGCTAGCATTTGCTTCGTCAAGATTCTGCTGTGTGAGCGCATTGTTGGAGGCGCTGGGCTTCGCTGGTGGCGGCATGCCACAATAACCATTCGATTGAGTCGAGGTCATCGATGCTGAGCCAGGAGTCTCGCTCTCGGTCCTCTGCGTATCCGAAGGCGTTACACTGCCGTGACCCTCTTGCTTTTTCATCAGATGTCGCTGCTGTGCTTCAATCTCCTCTTGCTCCTCTCTTCGCAGATCGGCTATTCGCTTCGTCAGGCGCTCGTTCTCGATCTTGTGCTCAAGGAAAGAGTCTAACAAGGCAGCGTTTTTCGTGGGGTATGGCCTAGCCATCATAAAAAAGCCTCGGCAGAATCCCGCGGCATTGTTGGGACCAAAGGCTGCCGAGTCGGATGTGAGATGCGGATGTCCATGAGACTCGAAGATCGTATAAGTATCGTCAGCTTTGCGGAATCGGTAAAAGAATCGTAGTGGGTTTCCGGAGGCTATGGACTCGTTAAACTCGCGAACGAAGATACCACTGTCATCGACATGTATGAATTCTACAATGAATTTGCCAACGAGCTCTTCCTGATCGTACCCGGTCAACGCCTGAGTGGATGGAGAAACATATAAGATTCTTCCATCTGGTGTCAAGATATGGAGGAAATCCTTCAATTCTTCTAGTACTCTTTGTGACCAATTCCGCCTTTTGGTGAAGTCGGTCAACGTGCTCCCTCCGCTGACGTTGCTCTGAACCCCGAAGCCAGTGGGTAAAGGACCAGCGCCTGCACCAGTCATCGTAGTGCCAGTTCCCGCGAGCTCGTCATTGGATTCATTTCCCTGCTGTTGCTGAGCTTCGGCCTGCGCATCTCCATTGATATAGTTTTGCTGGTCTGGGATATTCAGATGCAGGTCCCGGTTCATCGGTAGCATATCAACATCCAAACGATCCATTACATCGCCGCCTTGGTCAAGGATATCAGCCATCGATGTATCCCCACCTCCCATAGAATCCATCTGTACAAGAGTGAGCGGTTGGGCATCTGGACACGGAATGCAAGCATTCACAGTGACAGGCACATTGGACGTGATGCAACCTTGACCATCTTGAAAGATTGACATATCCGTAGCTCACATCGTCGTGGATGTCGACGTTCCCAACGCCCACCTGGCATTGCCTTGTTGTGGCTCGAGAGCAGTCCCGTACGTGCAGTAACTCAGGGTACCTACCTTAAAGGCCGTTATAGTGGCAACACGTGACCAGGCGACCCCGCGATGTCGACGCGACTTTTCACCGCCGACCTTTCGATTGTGGAGAGCGCTGTGTTGCAGGCTTGCAGCCTCAACACAAGATGTTTCATCATCACTTGTGCTCTTTCCAGGCATCACGGATCCTATGAATTGTGCACCTCTTGTCTAACTCCGATGTTCATTCCGTTGAGAGTCCCTAAGACCTGAGAAACCTAACGGATAGACCTTTTGTCATTGCTTCCCGAAGGCGGCGGACTCGCCGTGGATTGAGCTAAGATGTGAGTTTCTTCAGTAGGCATACGTATCTCGTAGAGCACAGAACTGACAAACAGGCAGGTGTAAGTTGGATTTGACGATGATCTTGTAAATGTCCTGGTCTTCAAGCCCGGCTAATCTCAAGCTCAGCGAAGATCGAACAGCTCTCGATATCGGGGTAAGCATGTTGAGAGATAGAGATCGAACGCAATTATGCTCATCATGATATAGTATTCGATCCTTCGACAATGCAAGATCCTCTACGATCAAGTTCTACACCCCTCTTACCCTGATAGTTGGATATAACGGCTCGGGGAAAACTGTGAGCATCCACATGCCTGGTGTGTTTACCATACTGAGTGTAAGCCAGACCATCATCGAGTCCCTCAAGTATGCAACAACAGGCGACCAACCGCCAAACACCAAAGGCGGGGCGTTCATTCATGATCCCAAGGTACAAAAACTTCGTACCTACTACAATGTAGTAGAGACTCTGCTGACTAGATATGCAGCTTTGTAACGAGAAGGAAGTTCTGGCTCAGGTCAAGCTACAATTTAAATCGACCAACGGGGCCTCCATGGTCGTCACGAGGAACCTGCAGCTTACTGTGCAGAAAACCGGACCGCCGAAACAGAAGACGCTCGAAGGCAATCTATTCATGCAATCGCCGCATGGAGAGAGGACCACTGTCTCCAAGAGAGTTATTGAGCTAGATAAACTTATGCCCCATTATTTTGGTGTCTCGAAGGCGATTCTCGAATTCGTCATATTCTGTCACCAAGACGAAAGCCTATGGCCATTGAGCGAGCCCGCTGCACTGAAGAAGAAATTCGACGAAATCTTCGAAGCGCAAAAGTATACCAAGGCAATCGATAACATCAAGCACCTTCGAAAGAACCAGGGTCTTTCGTTGCAAACCTTGATCAAAGACGAGGCTACTTGCAAAGAGAACAAGGGCAAGGCTGATCGAGTATGTGTTGAATACCTTGCGAGTGATCCAAGCGGCTGACCTATTTGGAGTTAGAGAAAAATCTGCTCAAACTACAGGCTGAGATAGAAGACCTACGTGGAAACATTAGTGAACTAGGCGAGCAGGCCAAAGAAGCGGACGCCAAATTTAGGGAACGCCGCAAGAAAGCCACTCAGTACGAGTCCGTCGTCGAGTCACTCAAAAATCATCGCATACAGCAAAAATGGAACGAAGATTTAGTCAACAAACTTGGCCGGACCCTAAAGAAGCGTCCTGAATCCGACGACTGGCTACAAGCCGAGCTCGACCAATATGACGGGCGCATAGTGGTACACCGGACGCACAAGGACAAGCAAGGTGAGGCCTACAACAAGCTCCAATCCAGACTAAAAGCTGCTAGCGATGAACGTCAAGCAAAGTACGCGGAGTGTGGCAGGTATGAAGAGCTGGGAGCCAACCAGGATAAGCGACTCGAGGGTCGGAAAGCGTTAATAAAGGAGACGGCCAAGAACCACAACATACGTGGGTACGACGACGAGCTGGACGACTCCCTGATCCGAGATTTCGTGACCCGGATATCAAAGATGGACAAGGACCAATCAGCAGCAATGGATAAGGCGCACCGGGAAACGAAAACTGAGCTGCAAAAGGTCACGGATGCTCTGAGCCAATTAGAGAAGCGACAAACGGTATTGAGTGCGAACAAAAATTCTGCGAAGCAACAATCTTCGTCCAACGACCAGAGAGTCGCCTCACATCAACTTCAGATTAATGATATCGAAGCCGACGAGGGCAGCAGAGCCTTGCTCGAATCCAGTGTTCACGGCCTGGAACATAAGCTTAAGGAAGCCAAAGACGAGCGGTCCGCTGGAAGTTGGGATAACAAATTGCAGAAAGCCAACGAGCAGATTCATTCGATCGAAGACGCAAAAGAGCAACTTGACCAAGAAATGGCGGAAGCTAACAAGAAGGCCTCGGAGCTCGCCGAACTGGATGTTCTCAGAAAGGGTACGGACGAGAGACAAAAGAAACTTGAAACCATGACTCGAGCTCACGGAGCGAGGCTTCGCGATCTTCTCGGGCAGGAGTGGTCTCTTGAAACACTCGAAGGCAGTTATCAAGGCGTGGTTCATGAGAGGACGAAGAAGGTCGAGGATGCAAAGAACCAGCGATATACTGTTACAACAAGGGAGGCTCAGATTGAGACGAAACTTAGCAGCATCCGATCAGACGTGAAGAGGCGTGAGAAGGAGCTGGAGAGCTGCGCAGCCGGTATCCGAGATAGCCTTGCGAACGTGGACGTGGACCCAGAGAGCTATCCGCAAGAGATGCAGAGGCTTCAAGAAGAGCGTGATCTTGTCAAGAGCGATCTCGACAGTTTCGCTTTCGAGAACGACTACTTTTCGAAATGCCTGAAGGCCCTGCATAACAAACATATCTGTAAAACATGCGATCGCCCAGTAAACAAGCCAGAGGAGAAAGAGCGTCTCGCTAGAAAGCTCAACGATGCTCTGAATCGCGATAAGCAGGAGGTCGAAGATGATTTCGGACGCTTAGAGAACGAGCTTCAACGCGCTAAGGATGCACGGCCATTCCATAGCACATGGGAACGCCTTTCTCAATCAGAGCTACCACATCTCCGGAGTCAGCTGAAAGACTTGGACAAGGCTAGGGCCAACATAGTTATGGAAATTGAGGAGCACGACAGGATTGTGGAGGATCGGGAACAGTCGCAGAAGGAGGCTGAGAGCCTTTCGAAGACTGTTCGCACGATCGTGCAGGACCTTCAGGACCTCAAAGATTTTCGCTCACAGACTGAAGAGCTTGCGACAAAGCAGAAAGATGCTGGCCTATCCCGCACAGCTGACGACATCCAAAAGGAGCTAGAGCTTCTGAAACAGAAGTTAAAGAGCCTCAGGACCGAGACTAGCAACTTGTCTACGAAGAGAGAGGCAGCACACACAAAGATGAATTCATTGGAGCTCAAGCTCAGCCAAGCAAAGAATAAACTTGACACGGCAAATCACCAATTAGACAAGAAAGCTGGTATTGAGCGGCAGATTGGAGAATTACAGCAGCAGAATCGAGATCAGAAGGAGGCTATGAGGAATCTTGACGAGCAGCTCAGAAGCCTTGCGCCGCAGATTGCCGAAGAGGAGACCAAGCGGGATGACATTGAGCAACGTGGTTCTGACCGTCAGAAGGAGCTTCAGCGGCGATCTTCGGAATTGTCTAATAGCCTTCTCAAGCTCAAGAACTCAGCGCGAGACATTGAGGCCTACATCGCATCCGGAGGTCCGGCGAAGCTAAGTCAATGTCAGAAAGAGATCGAGGCCGTGTCCCAACAGATCTCGCAAACCGAGGACGAGCAGAGACAGATTGTCAAAGAGATCAACAAGATAACGGAAGAGCTGAGTAACCAGGAAACCAACAAGCGTGTCATTGAGGACAATCTCCAGTATCGCAAGGCCCAACGAGATCTAGAGGACATCAAAAGCGAAATCTCTAGGCTCAGTGCTCAAAATGCTGAGGCTGACCTAGCGCAGCTCAACAAAGAAGTCGACCATTGGTCTCGCCAGTATACATTACATTCCAGTGCGAGGACAGGAAAGGCAGGCACAATGAATGCCAAAGACGAAGAGTCTCAGAGATTGATCCAAGACTGGGAGACCGACTACAAGGATGCGGGGAGACGTTTCAAAGAAGCCCACATCAAGGTGGAGGTAGGAGAAACCGCAAAGGCTTGAATGGAATATCAGACTGATCGGTTATAGACCACCAAGGCCGCCATGGAGGATCTCAAGCGATACATGGAGGCACTCGACAAGTAAGCTACACTGACCAGGAGAGGGTCCGCACCAATAGCCACGTATACTGACTTCGCCATAGGGCCATTACGAAATATCACAGCCTCAAGATGGAAGAGATCAACCACATCATCGAAGAGCTATGGCGACGGACGTACCAAGGTACTGATATTGACAGCATTTCGATCCGGGCCGACAACGAGGGTCTGAAAGGCAATCGAACGACCAACTACCGCGTGGTCATGGTCAAGCAGGACACGGAAATGGACATGCGAGGCCGGTGCAGCGCAGGCCAGAAGGTGCTTGCCAGCATCATCATTCGCCTTGCCCTGGCAGAGTGTTTCGGGGTCAGTTGCGGTCTAATCGCGTTGGATGAGCCGACGACGAACCTGGACCGCGACAACATTCGTTCTCTTGCCGAATCGCTGCACGACATCATCCGGGCACGACAACAGCAGGCCAACTTCCAGCTTATCGTCATCACGCACGACGAAGAGTTCCTGCGATACATGAAGTGCGCTGACTTCTGCGACCATTACTTCCGGGTGTCTAGGGACGGACGGGAGAATTCGAAGATCGAGAGGCAGTCGATCGCGGAGGTTCTCTGATGAATGAGCTGTGACTTTGGGTGCAGCTACGGAGCTTTTGCGGCATCAAGAGAGTTGGTTGCATAGGCTGCGATGCTTTTCGGTTGAAGATAGTAGTTGCTCGTAGTATGGAGCTGTCTAGAGGTGTCACAGCTATGTTGCTTGGTACCAAATGTAGCAAAACAGCTTTCACAGCCACCAATGTTTACGAACGTTCACAGGTCTTCATCTCAGACAAATTGGAGAGTCCAACTGATGATATGTCGGACCAGTCTCCAACAGTGGTGCGAGGTTACAGAAATGTCTTGATCAAGATCTCGACGAACAATACTTCACTGACCCACTTTAAAGTCGATGATGAACATTTTATCCAACACCATGACGTGGTTCGTAACTTTATGCGTTCGCGCTGGTTATTGCCACTTGACCCACTTTGGCGAGTTGTACAAAGTCGAAGTAGATCAGGGGCACGCAGGTTTTTTTTAGCCAGCACAGCCGCCAAGTTTAGATGCGACTCTCAAAAAAGATTCGACAACACAGCTTTGGCCTGTGTGCTTGTCCATCTAAAGTATGTACTGCTACTTTAGAGCATCCTAAATAAGATTTCCCCATTTGGAGATTACTCCGGACTTTGTCTGGTATGGAGCTGAAGGTGGAGTGGCGATTCAGGCACTATTGCTGAAGATGGGCGTGGTGCCGATGACAGGATCTTTCATGTCACGCCAAGTACCTCACCGCCTCGAGAAGGTGCTCTCCTCCCCAAAGGCGGGGTCAGTGGTACTCGTAGCAAAGAGGAGTTGATCAGACGATACTTTACTTGAGCCCTTGGCCGTCCACGTGCCTTCAACAAATGACGATGGAACCAAGAAATCGAAAGGAGGAGGGGTTTAACCGAGGTCGGACCGAGCAAAGGGCTCGTCGCTCAATGCTGCCACCAATCATTTCATGGCACGGGCGTTCCTGAAAGGTGGAGAAACCGACTTTCGCGCCCTCTGTAACCCTATTTCGAAGTAGGGCTGTCCTCGTCCCTTTGACCCTAGCGCTGCTCTTTCATTTAGCAACGGAGACGGCCAACAGGTTGGCGATGTGACTGCCACACAACACACTTGCACGCTCTCGACACTTTCAGATGCTTCTGGGCATTGGTGCCGTGACGTGACACTGATGGCCATGTGCCATCTCCCGCTTCTGGCCGTCCCATCATGTTTGCTGGCTCCGGGCTGGTGACGATGTCGCGCACTCTACAAGTACTTGGAGCTTGACTCAAGTATCGTCCTCTCCTCATCCCCTACTGCATTGCCCCATGCAGCAGTTACAAAGACATACTGCCCCGATCCGCTGCGCGTAGATTTCCTTAGTGAAACAACGTCTCCCTATTCAGTGCAGGAATTTGCATTCCTCGCCACCTTGACGAGTCAACAAACAGAGTAGCTGTTGACTGTTCCTCTCACTCCTCTCCTCACCTCTGTTCCTTTCCTTAGACTCCCTTCCACTTGGCTCAAGATGCTGTGCAGGACGGCCTTCACCATACTTCTGGCCACAGGATCAGTCACTGCGTCAGCGCCTTCTCTCCCGGCTTTCTTGACAGACTGCTGACAGGCCCCGTAGAAGCCCCTTGTTGAAACGAGGTTTGGGCTTCGATTTTGCCTCGACCAAAGTCCGTGGTGTCAACCTTGGCGGATGGCTTGTGCTGGAACCGTGAGCGACTCAACAAAATGTTTCTATAATGTATATTGACCTCGGGAAACTTAGATGGATCACGCCTTCGATCTTCCAGGCTCAGGATGGCTCAGTCGTTGACGAGTACACCTTGGGTGCTAAGGTGCCCAACGCAGCCCAGATCTTGCAGAAGCATTGGGATACCTGGGTGACCCTGGCCGATTTCCAGAAGATCGCAGGGGCTGGGTTCAATACTGTCCGCATACCCGTTGGCTGTAAGCTGAATAGCAAGCATTTGATTCACGATAGCTAATGGTACACCAGATTGGGCGTTTCAGAAGTTCAATGATCCTTATGTCCAGGGCGCAGCTCCTTACCTAGATAAAGCTATCGACTGGGCCAGGCAAACAGGGCTGAAGGTCCACATTGACCTGCATGGGGCTCCGGGATCCCAGAACGGTTTCGACAACTCCGGGCAACGTATCTTGACCCCAGACACACCGAAGTGGACGACCGGTTCCACCGTCACCGACACATTGGCCGTGCTGCAATTGATCGCCAACAAGTACGCACAGGACAGCTATCAAGACGTAGTCGTGGCCATCGAGCTCCTCAATGAGCCGCTCCCAAGCAAACTTTCTGGCGGAACCGGTGCCGTAGTCCAGTACTATAACGACGCCTATGGCGACGTTCGCAAGATCAGTAACACACCCGTCATACTACATGATGCATTCCAGACTGGTGCCTTCTGGAATGGTGTCTTAACATCACCTGGCTCCACAAACGTGATCATCGATACCCACCAATACCAGGTGTTCTCCACCGCTGAACTCCAGAGGACACCAGAGGAACACCGCCAATTCGTCTGCAGCAGCGCAGGCTCCTATTCATCAAACGTCAATCACTATGTTATCGTCGGCGAATGGACGGCGGCCATGACGGACTGCGCTGCTGCGCTCAATGGCTACGGCATCGGCGCCAAATACGACGGCAATCAACCTAATGCGCCGAGGATCGGCTCGTGCGATACCATCAATTTCATCGAGACTTGGGACCAGACGCTCAAAGACAACACGCGGAAGTACATCGAAGCGCAAATTGAAGTTTACGAGCAGATGACGAATGGATGGGTGTTTTGGAACTTCAAAACCGAGGCGAGCGCCGAGTGGGATCTCTTCCGCTTGATGGACGCAGGGGTTTTCCCGAAGTTGCCGCTGGACGCAAGCACATATCAATCGGCTTGCTCGTCTTGATGATTGATGACGAAAAAGATGACATTGAATCGATTTGCCCTTTGGCGTTGCGGCATCATGGGGCTTCGCTTCTGGCATTTCTGCCTTCGGATATACCCATCACTCGCTGGTATCGGGGCGGCGCATTGCTTGATGTTCCTGGAGCCGGGAGGAGAAGTGGCTCGTGAGACAAGAGTTTCATGCGAGAAGATGGCGGAAGTGAGTTTTGCTTGGGAGCTATCGACTCATCGAGTCATCCAGGACGAGGTTGTGTCCTCGGCATTCGTTTGCATGTGGTGCTAGTACGGCCCACCGTCTCCAACCACTGAGCTATGAAAACCAATCATCCAGACTATGCATTTGGCAACACCGCTGCAAGTCTCGTCTAATCTGACATTGTCAGCATATGTTTCCGTCGGCAAGGTAATCTGAATCTTTCAAATGCCTCTCTATGTCGGTATTGTAGAATTGTCACCCGAGAAGGATATTCTAGGATGGGGAACAGGTAAATCTAGGTGTGTTCAATGCATACTGATAATTCGTCATCGCCACTACTTGTACCTCGATCCAACCACGCCTGACCCAGTAATCTCCTAAACCATCCCACCAAACTCCCTTTCTTTCCAACCCCGATCAGCCATCAACACCCCTTCTATCCAACCCCTCCACGGCCCTCCTCATCACCTCCCCCTCCACCTCTTTCGCTCTCGCCCTCCCCTCCTCCAGCCTCTCAACCCCCATCTCGATATTCTCAATATGCACTCTCAACGGCACC
>JAABUS010000807.1_pt1 | contig 74855 bp, 71 predicted proteins | sample 5560161 | NCBI WGS metagenome assembly JAABUS01 (sample SAMN10711885, study PRJNA513376) | rock metagenome | isolation source: Antarctica rocks | place: Antarctica: Victoria Land, Trio Nunatak nord | collected 2016-01-04
AGCTTCCGCACGACCTGCTCCGGCGTGTGTCGTTTCCTCGTCGTCATGATCATCGAGCCCTTCGGTCCACCATCGTGGACATCAAGACTCTCACTCAACCTGGATCAATCAGATGGGGTCATGCCAAGTCGCTTACGCCGCGGCGAAAGCGGCGGTGTGTCAGTTCAGCCGTGGGCTCGCCGGCGAACTGGGCCCGTTCGACATCACCGTCAACGCCTACGCCCCGGGGATGGTTCCCACAACGCTCAACGGGTTCGCCGATCTGCCGGACGAGGAGCAGCAGCGCCTGTTGGACACGTTGACCCTGCGCAGGTGGGGTGACCCGCAGGATGTCGCATGGCTGTTGTGTTTCCTGGCCAGCGATTTGGCCGGATACATCACCGGGACGGTGATCGACGTCAGTGGCGGCAAGCTGGCCACCCAGATTCCCCGGTTGCCCTACGAGTGGCCGGACGCTGACGAAGCTCTGCTCGGATGACGACGCAGCGGTTCCTCCGCGGTCGGGTCGAACTCCCGTAGGGTGTCGGCGACGATGTTGAAGGCCTCAATCCCGGCCCGGCTGACGTCCCGGTCGACGATTGCGTCCGCCAGTGCGATGTGCCGGGCTACCGAACTGGCAAACATCGACGTCATCGGAGGACGGGTGTCCATCGCACGCCCGGTCAGCATGGCCACTACGGTGTCGGCAAACTGGCTGAGCACGGCGTTTCCAGCGCCCTCCAACAGGGTTCGGTGGAACTGCGCGTCCGCGTAGAAGAATCCGTGATGATCGTTGTGCTCCAGTCGGTCCTGCATCTGTTGAGCGCACTCGCGTAGCTGCAGCGCCCGCTCGGGTGCGATCCGGCCCGCGGCAAGCCGGGCAGCCGTCGATTCGATGCCCAGGCGCAGCTCGAGCAACTCGCGGTGCTGGATGAGGAAATCATTGCCACGCCCGCGCCAGGTGATGATGAGGGGATGCAGCAGGTCCCAACGGTTCTGGGGCAGGACCCGGGTGCCGACCTGAGGTCGGGACTCGACCAAGCCCATAGAGCTCAACGTCCGCAGACTTTCTCGCACGACGGAGCGGGACACTCCTAATGTCTGACTGAGCTGGTCGGCAAACACCAGTTCGCCGGTGGCCAGCGTTCCATCAACGATCCGGTGCCCGAGTTCTTCTACAACCTGCGCGTACAGCCCGGTACCGCGGATCTCGCGACCGATCTGCGGTAGGGCGCCGCGACGGATCGGTTCTGTCACCTATCACCTACTCTCGTGCCGTTTCCCGTTAGGCGTCGCTTGCGTACGGTACCGCGCTGGACTCAGGGCTTCGTCGATCGGCGAGCTGTCGGCGGATAGACGATGTCCGCCGCATGTACCCGTTGACACGCATCGCGGAGGATCCGACCAAGATCAGCTCCACCAGCGGCGCCGAACGACTGACCATCGATGGCCAATGGCGCTCCGAAGACCACTACCGGAGCACCCAACTCCGGGCACCGGATCGCCTGCTCAATGCTGAGCCCACCGACAGCCTGAACGGGAACTGTGGTGGCCGCGACGATCGCCGTGAGGTCGGTCAACGGCGATGGTTCAGGATGTCGGCCGCGATGGTCGTAGCCGATGTGGTGAATGACCATGCCCACACCGAGCTGCTCCAATCGAGCACACTCGGCGACCCGATCAGCGGCGGCGAGATCGTCGCCCATCACCAGCATTCCGAAGTCCTCGCCGGCCTGGACAACGCGTTCGACGGTGGCGTCATGGGCGCGTCCCATCACGATGACGGCGTCCGCACCGGCATCGCCCATCATCTCGGCCTCGAGGTAACCGCCGTCCATCGTCTTCAGATCGACGACGAGCGGATGGTTCGGGAACCCTTTGCGCAAGGCACGCACCGCATGCAGACCCTCAGCCAACACCAGGGGTGTTCCGACCTCGATCCAGTCCACCCCCGATTCAACGGCAATGGCCGCCGTCCGGAGCGCCTCATCTCTGGTGGTCAGATCCAATGAGATTTGCACCAATGGCCGGCTGAAGGTGTCGCGAGAGAGTCCGCGGATGGTGGTGGACATGCTGACCTCTCTTGGTGCAGTCATGGTGGGTTCAGGAGACACGGGTCGAATCAGCGCAATACCACGTTGCGAAAGGCGCTGCCGGATTGCAGCGCCCGTAGGTTGTCCGCCAGCAGGTCGAACCCGCCGAGGGGACGACCACCGGCCGCATGGGGGGTCAGGATGACACGGGGGTCATCCCATAGCGGTGACCGGGCAGGCAGTGGCTCGACCTCGGTAACGTCGAGAGCCGCCCCACCAAGGCGCTTCTCGCGCAGCGCCACGGTCAATGCCCCTTCGTCGACGGTGTCACCGCGGCCGACGTTCACCACCCACGCATGAGGAGGCAGTCGTGACAACAAATCGCGGTCGAGAGCGTGATGGGTCTGTGCCGTCGACGGGAGAATCATGATCAGAACATCTGTGACAGTCAGCAGATCCGGCAGGGCGTCATGGGTCACGACGGTAATTCTCTGCTCCTGCCGGGCCGTCCGGCCGACACCGGTGACGCGAGCGCCAAGAGCTTCCAGGTGAGGGGCCAGGGTGCCGCCAATGCTTCCGAAACCCCAAATGACGACCCGGGCCCCGCGCAGGGTTGAAAACAGGCCAGGGCTCGGTTCCTGTTGCCGCCCACCGAGTTCGGTGGACCAATGGTGATGACGCTGAGCCTGCGCTGCGACATGTAGTCGGCGGGCCGCAGCCAGCACCAGGGCCAGCGCGTGTTCCGCGACCGGGCGGTCATGCAGACCACGACCGTTGGAGATGACGACATCGGGTGCGAACCCGGCGCGGAGTGCGTTGTCGCTGCCGGCGGAGGAGAGCTGCAGCAGCCTCAATGATGTCAGTCGCCGGGCCGCATCAGCGAGCAGCTCGTCGGAGATGCCCCAGCCGACCAGGACCTCCGCATTTGACCACTCTTCGGGCACCGGGCCGGTGCCGTCGAATGTCACGTAGCAGACACCGTCAATCGGGTCTTCAGGCACCACCAAGACGTCCGGGACGAGCACGGTGAGCGTCATGTCGGATCGTCAATCGCCGTAGGTGGGAACGCCACCGCGCACCGTCCACCCAGCTCGGTCAGCTCGGCGATGGTGGCGTCGGCCAGTGGAATACCGTTTGCGGTGCGATCGGCCTTGACACGTTCCTCCGGCTCACCGGGAACCAGTACGCCCGACCCACCGGGTGTCGGCGTGCTGGCGTGCGCCATACCGACCAGATCGCCGATTCGACCGGTGAACTCTGTCAACGGCATCAGACGGGCGATATCAATCGCCATCATCCAATGACCGACGTTCTGCGGCCGGTCGAAGTCGTGGTACATGTTCCCGATCTCAGAACCGACCGCAGCTCCGGCCAGTACCCCGCCCAAAATCTCCACCATGAAAGCCAGCCCGTAACCCTTGGGGCCGGCGGCCGGCAGGAGGGCAACGACCTGCGAGGGGTCGGTCGTCGGAAGTCCGCCCCTGTCGACCCCCCAATCTCCCGGCACAGGCCGGCCCAGCGACCGCGCCAGATCGACCTTCCCCATGGCGCTGGTGCTGGTCGCCATGTCAAGGCTGATCGGCTGCTGCGGCCCGGGGGCGGCGAAAGCCAGCGGGTTGGTTCCCAGCAGAGCTTGACTGCCGCCGAACGGTACGACGATCGGCTCGGAGTTCGATACCACCAGCGCAACGAAACCTTGAGCGGCGAGGCTGCGGGCGTAGTGCCCTGCTGTGCCGAAGTGGCTGCTTCCCCTGACCACCGCAGTGGCCACGCCGTGCTTTGCGGCCACCGTCACCAGTGCGTCCGTGGCCAGCCGCGCCGCCAACTGGCCGGGAGCACCGGCGGCGTCGACGCGGATCACGGCGTCCTCGGTAACGATCGTCGGGGTAGCACGTGGATCAACGAACCCTGCCTCGATACGGCGGTGATAGATCGGCAGCCGGGCAACGCCATGCGAGTCGATGCCCCGGAGATTCGCCTCGACCAACGACTCGGCCAGGTAATCGGCGTCGTCCTGCGCGTACCCCCACGCCGACAGCAACTCGGCCGACCACGAGCGCAGCACCGCCGCGGAGATGCTCCGGGGCGAGTATTCCGCTACCTGGGGGTCCCGTGTCATACAAGCTGCTCCGCTCGACTCAATAAACCATACTTATCATGTCAGAGACGGAACCACTTTGGAGGGTTGCGGACATGCGGTCGCGGCGATCCGTCGGGCATCGACCTTCCCCCGGTGACGGAAGCGTCCCGCTGTGCAGGGGGACTCGCGATGCGGCTTGGGGGAAGCAGACATCGTCGGCTCCGACCAGGGACCGACCATCCGGTGATGGCCGCTCGATGGCGGGCGTGCCAGGATCGAGGCCGGCATTTTCGAAGGTCAAGTTGGTGGAGACGAGCGGAATCGAACCGCCAACCCCCGCCTTGCAAATCCGAACAACCACGTTCACCGGTGACCGCGCAAGTCCGTCGACCAACATTGACCCACGTCCGAGCATCCACGATCGTCCACCACCGAGCATCGTGTTGGCTGCAGTCCGGCTGTAGCCAGGTTCGTCGACGGGCGCGTCCTCATGGTGGGCCTGAGCGCCAGCGGCGCGGGCCCCGTTGATCCCACCAAGGTGAGCGGGACGTCGGACTGCTCGATGAAGCCTGTGTCCTATCCCGAAGTTCTTCGCGATCTGGGTCCACTGATCCACGTTTGCGGGCCGACGCGACCACATCGTTACGGATCTCTTCGGGTAGGCCTCGGCGCGGTGACCATCGTTCCAGCAAGAATTTCGTCCTCACAGGTTCAGTGGGCAACCAGTCCTGGGCAGTCTTACTCGACTCGGCGTGTCGTCAACGATGCCGCCGTGACCTGATTGACCGGTTCTGGGCGAGCTATCCGCCAATGTTGGCTGGCCCGGATCCTCCGCCCTGTATGAGCGGGACTACTATCTCCTACGGCGCCCGATGACCGGCGTCGGCTCAGCTCTTTTCCGGTGACCATCCTATTGGCCGCCCCAGAATGACCAACCAGCGATTGGCGGGAGGTTAAGAGCATGAAGATCGATACGTCGTTCGACTTCAGAACTGATGCGCTGGGCAAAGACCCTGACTCCTACAGCGCTACCCTTCGTCGATATCACAAGCTCTTGTGGAGCAAACCTCTTCCTGATGGCACGTTGTTCGACCTGGACGACACCACGAAAGGCGAGTACCTGCATCACGTCTCTGATCGCGGTGAGTTCTTCCTGTCGAGCGACTCGGTCATACCGACGTTCACAGGGTACCTCGCACTCGGGCCGATCACCGAGCAGCTGCTAGCGGCCGCCACCGAAGCGTTCCTAGCCATCGGGTACACGATCGGCGGCATGATGGTCTGGCCGTGCAACAAGGTCGACGGCAAGATGACCATCAACGGAGCCCGGGGCTTCCTCCGAAAGATCGCCGACCGGATGGACCTCACGCTCGAGTGCATTCGCCGTTACTACCTGGGTCAGAGTAGCCCGCTCGGTGAGGTACTTGCGCGCTATGGCGACTTCTTCGCACTCTTCGAAGACTTCCCGGGGTACCTCGACTTCTTCTTGCTTCAGGACCTCGCCACTACCGACCATTCCGCGGTGAGGTTCTTTATGTCGTTCGACGATTTCACCTCCCCCTCCGTTCCACGAGACGTGGAAACCTATATCGAGTACCGACGACAGTCCATCGAGTTCATCGAGGCACGGAACCGCCGAATCCAGGTCTGGACGAACAGCTAGCCTCGATTTTCCAAGTGGCCGGGCCGGCGGCCGATGGGGATCGCCTGTTGACGCTCATCACTGCGGGGGATGCCGGACGAGGGCGCTCGCAGGTCCGCCGAGATCTTTGATGAGCAAAGCCAATTGTGCAATGAGCAAGGATAATTTGCCGTGCTCATTGCGCAGTTGTCTTGCTCATCCCGGCGCCGCTGCGAGCTTTTCGGGATTCAGTCTGCAATCAACGGTTTCGAGCGGGAGCCGTCAGACCAACAAGGGGTGACTCGCGAAACGTCGAGGCTAGCGTTGTCCGAGGCATGATTCGATGTCGCCGTTGAAGCCCTTGGTGAACCAGGCGACCCGCTGGTCGGATGATCCGTGGTCGCGTGATTGGCTCCAGGTATGCGAGTCGCCCACTGCGTTGAGCGAGCCGATCAATTCGTCGGTGTCGCCAGGTTCGAGTTTGATGTAGCCGAGTTCAGCGGCCTTGGTGAGCGTCGCCCCGGCGAGGCAGTCGGCTTGTAGTTCCTTCTGCATGAGGACCGCCGGTTCTTGACCGTCCGCTTCGAATCGTTCCTGTGCAACGTGGCCCCACTCGTGGGCGACTACGAGGTAGACGAAGCTGTCTCCGAACGCTTGATATCCGATCCGCATCAGTTGGAGGTCCCAGGAGATGACGCCCTCTCCAACGATGCCGTGGCCGCAGAAGCTGGCGTTCATGCCGATCGGTTGCCCGTTACATGACGGTCCAGGGACGGTGGAGTCGGAGTCGTAGTAGCCGTCTCCGGCCCAGATGACGGGGCCGTGCCAGGTGACCTGCCACCCGGTGAAGACGTGCTTCCAGTATGCATCCACCGCCGCAACGGCGGCGTCGGTGTCCGCATAGAGCGCGGCATCGCCGGAGAGTTGGATCGTCGGCTTCGCGGCTGCGGGTCGGGTCGGGGGCTTCGCGGTCGCCGTGGTGCTCGGCTGCGTCGTCGGCGTGGGCTGCTCGGTGACGGTGACCGTTCGGGGTGCTGGTGCTGCGGTGACCGTTCGGGGTGCCGGTGCTGCGGTGACCGTCACCCGGGTCGGCGGTGCCGACGGTGCCCTCGTTACTGTCGCGCTGGTCGAACTTCGTGGTGCAGCCGACCGGCTCGCCGGCGTCGGAGCCGTGGAGGTACGGGCCGCGCTCGTCGGCACCGACCGCCGGGTCGATGGCAGGGCCGCGGCCGGCGGCTCTCCGACCACCGCGACGGCGGTACCGCCGACCGCGGCCACGGGATGGGCGACTGCGAACGTGCCGGCGCCCGCGGCAACCGCAACAGCGACGGCAGCCAATCCGGCTACCCAGAACGATGGTCGCCTACTCATGATTGCCAACGACTCGACCAGGAACCGGGTAGGCGACCATGCTCGATGCAACTTGATGCCCTCCCCAAGTCCGACTGTCGTGAACGTACAAACTCTGTGGCACCACGGATATTCTCGTTCAGGTGAAGTACTCCGCTGTTCGGGTGAAGTTCTTGCGCTGCTTGCTCGGCTTAAACACGCTTGCGACGGGCCGACTGGCCCGAACGGACCCTGCTCGTGGACTGCGTGGGGCAGCGCCGACGAGGACGGGTGTCCCGCCAGCTTCCAAGAGTTACGGTGTACGATTGTGTAATAACCGTAACGAGCCCCATGCCAACCACGCGGGTAGGCGAGGTCGACCGGCAGAAGGCCGTTGAAGCCGTCGTGCGCTCTGCCGCCGGGCTGGATGACACACAACTGACCGAGGCGTTCGAGCTCATGCTGGGGAGCCGCGGCAAGGTGGGGTTCTCCCGCGATCACGTGCTGACGGCGCTACGCGCCCTGCTCCGCGCCGACAAAGCCGTCGACACTGCGACTGCACTGGCACTCCCGTTGCAGGAAGCGGTCGTCAACAATCGCTTCTATCTGCGGCATGATCGAGGTGGAAAGCTTGGCCCGAGCCGCGGTTCTCGCTCACAAGCACTACAACGCCACGGAGGTGGGTCAGCTGCTGAACGGGCCTGACACCAACCTTCGGTCCAGAGCCAGTCAGCTCCGGAAATCGGGCGACATCGTGGGTGTCGCGACCGGCGCGCAAGCCTGGGTGTACCCCGCGTTTCAGTTCGATCACCGCGGGGCACGAGTTCGGCCGATCGTCAAGGAAGTCAACCAACAGCTTGATGCCGCCCACGACGGGTGGGGCGTTGCATCGTGGTGGCTCACACCGTCCCACCGGTTCAAAGGTGAACCGAGGAGTCCAGCCGACCTGGCCGTGGACGGTGACGACGACACGATCCGTCGTCTGGCAGCAGACCTGGTGGAAGACTGACCGGCCAGTGCCCCCGATTCCTCCGCTGGCCGCCTGTCCTGGCTCACCGGTCGTCGAAACCGTGGCAGCGGGTACTCGCCTCTGGCGTATCCATGAGGACCGGTTCGACGCCACTCAGATGAACCCGCGGGCCAGACCACACGTCGAAGCCGGCGGTCGATTCGATTCCGTCGACGGGTCTTACGCCTACCTGTATCTGGGCGACAGCCCAGAAGCAGCAATCGCGGAGACACTGTGCCGGTCGCTATTCGGCACCGAGGCCGACCGCATCGTGCCGGCCATCACGATCCGTCGGCGAGTATTGAGTGCCCTAGTCGTCGTGCAGAATCTCACTGTCACTTCCGCTCATGGTGCGGACCTGAACCAACTCGGCCAAGACCTGTGGTTGACCAAGTGCAACCCTGCGGACTATCTGCTGACTCGGGCATGGGCGGCGGCGATCCTGAGCTGGACCGTGCCGAACGACGGCCTGGGCTACCGATGCCGCAACGACGAGGACCGACACGCTTGGGTGCTGATGACCGACCCAGGCGTCAGTCACCATCCGAACCTCGCCGGCACGGGCGAGCAGCTCTTGCTGGACACTCCGGAGGGGCGAGCCATCCTGCGTCGCACGCTGGTGACGGACAACGCCACACTCGGCTGATCAGCGCAGGCCGGCCATGCTCGATGGTGTTGCCAGCGAAGATCCGCCGCCTTGCCCCATTCACAACGCTGTGGAGACGAGCGGAATCGAACCGCCAACCCCCGCCTTGCAAAGGCGGTGCTCTGCCAATTGAGCTACGTCCCCGAGGTGGAGCCAGGCTCCGGCACTGCACGCGGGTCGGGAACCCGAAGAACTACTTCCCGACGACGCCGTTCGAGCCGGCAGCGGGAGCTGCGGTAGCGAGTGTGGGTGCCGGGGTGGTGCGTCCGGTGGCTTCGTCCCACAAGCGGGCCTCGGCCGATGCGGTCTGCTTGCGCTTGTTGACCAACGCGTAGGCGCCACCGGCGAGTGCCCCGAGGACCAACAGCTTCTTGAACATGGTTGGTGCCCCTTCGTCGAACTACTGTCGAACAACTCCGGACGACCGGTGCCTTCCGGACCAAACACCTGGTGGGCCTGGGAGGACTTGAACCTCCGACCTCTTCCTTATCAGGGAAGCGCTCTAACCGCCTGAGCTACAGGCCCGGAACAACCAACCGCGGCACCGACGGATCCGTCAGCACCGCGACAACCAAGGTTACCGCACCCCCAGCGACCATCCCAAATGCGTTCCGACCGCCCGCTCAGCCCTCTGCCAGCCGGACCAGCCGGCGCAGATCCGCCCCGGATCGGACCACCGCGACGTCATCCCGCAGGGCCGTCGGCAGCTCGGCGACCTGCGCCGGATCGGTGATGCAGGTCGGCAGGCCGTGCGCGACGATCGTCAGCCCGCCGGCCTCGGCGACCGCCACCAGCAGGTCCCAGATCTCGTCACCCTCGCAGTGGTTGACCATCAGCGAACCGCTGTCGATGCCGTAACAGTCGGCGCCCCCGTCGGCCGTGCTGAGCGCGGCGAAACCGTTCACTGCCGGCTGGAGCATCGACGGCACCAGCATCCGTTGCAGTAGTGCGACGTCGGCGTCGGCCGGGCCGCCGGCCCGGAACCGCTGGACGAACACGTCGTAGCTCATCGCTCCATTGTCCCGGCACTCACCGATCGGTAGCCGAACGCCTGCCTGAGCTGCGACCGGCCACCGAAGGTGATGCCACACTGGCGGGAGGGACCGAGCGAGCGGTAGGAGCGACACAGTGGGGCGACAGCAGGTTGTCCGGGATCAGCACGCCATGGACAGCGTGGGGACGACCGTCGATCCCATCATTGCCCGGCTGACGGCCATCGTCCGCGAGGTCGGCGTCGGCAACCGACTGCCGTCCGAACGGGATCTGGCGACCCAACTGGGTGTTAGTCGCACCGCCCTGCGCGATCGCATCCAAACCCTGGTGGGTGTCGGGATCCTGCATCGACGGACCGGGGCGGGCACCTACGTGCAGGAACTGGACTCCTCGGGTCTGGCTTTCACCGTCAACGTCGGTCTGCTGATGTCCCACCTGCCGCTGGAGTCGCTGACGTCCGTCCGGCAGGCGCTGGAACGGCAGGCCGCGGCCGAGGCAGCGGTCGACTCCGATCCGGTGCTGGTCGCCTACTTGGGCCGGGAGCTGCGAATCATCGCCGAGTCCGACGACGACGCCGAGGTGGACGACGCCGACTTCCGCTTTCATGTGGCGTTGTTGCGCGCCGCCCGGAACCCGGCATTGAGCTTCTTCGCGGACGCCCTGTCGGGGGTGCTCCGGGAGGCGCAGAAGCACGGCCGTCGCCAGATGCGTCAACTCAGCAGCGACCGGGCGGTGATGATCGAGATACATCAAACGATCTATGACGGCGTCCTCAGCGGCGATCCGGAGATCGCGATGCGGGCTGTCGATTTCCACTTCCGGCGGTTCGCCGAACTCACTGGTCATCCGGTGGGCGAACACTAGGTTCGTCATCCAAATCGCATGCCTCCGTTGACGTGCAGCACCTGACCGGTGATGTACGACGACCGCGGCGAGGCCAGGAACAGCAGCGCCTCGGCGACCTCTGACGCGGTGCCGACCCGGCCGGCCAGGGTGCGATCGCCGAGTTCCTGCAATGCTTGTTCGCCGGCGCCGGCAATCATCGGGGTGTCCACCGGCCCTGGGGCGACGGCGTTCACCCGGGTGCCGGACGGGGCGAGATCCCTGGCCAGGCCCCGCATCAGCCCGATCACGGCTGCCTTGGAGGCGGCATAGCCGGAGCCGCCGAAGTAGCCGCCACCGGAGTAGGCCGCAATGCTCGAGGTGGCGACGATCGCGGCGTCGTCGGCCAGCAGCGACCGGACGGAGCGCACGGTGTTCACGATGCCGACGACGTTCACGTCGAGCATCTGTTGCAGCTCGTCGCCGGCCTCGTCCAGCACCGAACCGGTGGAAGCAATGCCGGCGCAGGCGATCACCGCGTCGATCGACCCGAATCCGGTCCGCTGCCAGGCGTCCCGCAACCGGTCTGCGTGATTGGCGTCGGCGACATCCGCGGCCAGCCAGTGATGGCCGGAGCCGGCCAACTCCTCGACGGTCCGCCGGCAGTGCTCACCGTTCAGATCGACCAACAGGATCGCTGCGCCGCCGGCAGCGGCCAGCTCGGCGCAGGCCCGGCCGATTCCGGAAGCGCCGCCGGTGATCACCAGCCGCCGGCCACGCAGCGCGGGATCCGCTGCGATCGGCTGCGTTGTCGTCGCCATTTCAGCGTACGCGTTCATCCACCGCCAACTTCCGAGAGACGTTGACAACAGTGAAGTCTCGGTCCTTGGTCTCCGGCAGCAGCAACAGGCAGATCAGGCTGAGCAGGGCGATGCCGGCGATCCAACTGGCGATCGGCCAGGTGGATCCGGCACTCGCCGTCCAACTGGTTGCCAGGATCGGGCTCAGTCCGCCGCCGACGATGCCGCTGGCGCTGTAGGCGAAAGCCGCTCCCGAGTAGCGATAGCGGGTTTCGAACAGCTCCGGCAGGTAGGCACCCATCGGCGCGTAGAGCGCAGCGAAGATCACCAACGCCAGCACCATGGCCAGCCCGATCAGCACCAGGTTCGAGGTGCCTACCAGCCAGAACATCGGGAAGGCGAACACCATCGCCGACACCGCCGCGCCGATGCAAACCTTCCGCCGGCCGACCGTGTCGCTCCACCGGGCCAACAGTGGTGTGGCGACTCCGAGCGCCAGGGCGGCGATCATCGTGCAGATCAGCAGGGAGTTCTTGGCCAGTCCCAGGGTCTTGGTGCCGTAGGACAGTACGAAGGTGGTGGTGGTGTAGAAGATGGTGTGCGCCAGGATGAATGACATCGTGGCCAGCAGCAGGACGAGTCCTTGTTTCTTCAGCAGCTGCAGGAACGGGACCTTCTCCGGATCCGCCTTCGCCAGCGCCTCCCGGAACACCGGGGTCTCGGCGATCTTCATCCGAATGAAGAACCCGACAGCGACCAGCACCGCAGAGAACAAGAACGGCAATCGCCAGCCCCAGGAGTCGAAGTCCTGGGTCGACATCGACTCGCCGAGCACCAGGTACAGACCGTTCGCCAGGATGAAGCCGACCGCCGGGCCCAACTGCGGGAACGACGAGTACAGGCCACGTTTGCCCTCCGGTGCGTACTCGGTGGCCAGCAGCACTGCGCCTCCCCACTCACCGCCAAGGCCGATACCCTGCAGCACCCGGCAGGTCACCAGCAGGATCGGTGCCCAGATTCCGATGCTGCCGTAGGTGGGGATGCAGCCGATCAACACGGTGGCCACCCCCATCGTCAGCAGGCTGATGATGAGCATGCTCTTGCGGCCGACCCGGTCGCCGAAATGGCCGAACAGAACGGCGCCGATCGGCCGGGCCACGAATCCGGCGGCGAAGGTGGCGAACGACGCGAGAGTGCCGGCAGTGGCCGAGAAGCTGGGGAAGAAGAGCCGGTTGAACACCAGGGCTGCCGCGGTTCCGTACAGATAGAAGTCGTAGAACTCGATGGCGGTGCCGATCAGACTGGCGACGGCGATGCGGTTGCGGCTGACCGGGAGAGCCTGGTCGGCGACGGTGGTGCTGCTGGAGACCTTGTTCGCTTCCATGGAGGTGCCTCACTGTGACGAGGTCGCACCGTTGCGACCTGGCGAGAACTCTGGCCGGACAGGAGATTCGGTACTGCAGATCGGTGCTGCGGATTCGGTGCTGCAATTCGGTGCTGCGGATTCGGTGCCGCAGATCCATTGCTATGACGGTGTTGTCAGTTGATGATGGCGATGGTGGCACCGACCGGGATCTCGGCCTCGGGGTCGGCCGGTCGGAGATTGCCGATCACCCCGGCGGCCGGGGACTCCAGGCCGTGATCGATCTTGTCGGTGCCGATGTCGGCGATCAGCTGCCCTTCCGACACGGTGTGGCCGTCGGCGACGTGCCAGGTGCTCAGTACGGCCGATTCCATGGTCAGGCCGAGCTTCGGGATGGTGACCTCGGTACTCATGCCAACATGCTCCTCACGGTGTTCTCGATGCGGTCGGCGTCCGGGATGACCTGGTCCTGCAGGCCGGGAGCGAACGGAATCGGCAGGTCCGGATTGGCCAGCCGGCGGATCGGTGCCTTCAGCTCGTCGAACACCATTTCGCCGATCGTGGCGGCGATCTCGGCACCGAAGCCTGCCGTCCGGGCCGCCTCGTGGACGATCAGCAACCGGCCGGTGCGGCGCACCGACTCTGCGACCAGGCCGGTATCCCACGGCGCCAGCGAGCGCAGGTCGATCACCTCAACACGATGGCCGGCATCGGCAAGTCGATCGGCGACCTGCACACAAAGGTGGTGCATCTTGGACCAGCTGACGATCGTCAGATCGGTTCCTGGCCGGCGGATGATCCCCCGACCGAACGGCAAAACCTCGTCGCTTTCCGGGACCTCGCCCTTCAGCGTGTACAAACCCTTGTGCTCCAGGAACAGCACCGGGGCGCTGCTCCGGATCGCCGCCTTCAGCAGGCCCTTCGCGTCCGCCGGCGTCGACGGGCTGAGCACCACCCAGCCCGGGCAGTGGATGAACCAGGCCTCCAGGCTCTGGGAGTGCTGGGCGGCCGCGGACTGCACGGCGCCTTCCGGTGCCCGCACCACCAACGGGACAGAACCCTGGCCGCCGAACATGTACCGAATCTTGGCCGCCTGGTTGGTCAGCTCGTCCATCGCACAGGTGACGAAGTCGGAGAAGTGCATGTCGACGACCGGCCTGCTGCCGGTCATGGCGGCCCCGATGGCCGAGCTGACCAGCACCGACTCGCTGATCGGGAAGTCCCGCACCCGGTCCGATCCGAATTCGTCGGCGAGTCCGGTGAACTGGCCGAAGATGCCGCCCTGCTTGGCGATGTCCTCACCCATCAGGAAGACCGTGTCGTCCCGCCGCATTTCCTCGACCATCGCCGCCCGGGTGGCCTTGGACAGGGTCAGGGTGCTCATCGGTTGGCTGCCGATGCGAAGAGGTGCTCGGCCACCCCGGCCGGGTCGGGCTCATCGGCGGCCTCCGCATATTCGACCGCGGCGGCTACGGCGGCCACCGCTGCACGATCCAGCTCGTCGAACTCGTCGGGTGGCAGCGCGGTGAGCACCGTCCTGGCAATCACCAGTGGATCCCGCCCGGTCCAGGACGCCAGCTCGGCCGGGTCGTAGTAGGTGGTCGGGTCGCCGACGAAGTGCCCGCGCAACCGGAAGGTGTCGATCTGCAGGAACGTCGGGCCGCCGCCGGATCGGGCCCGGTCGACAGCGGCCGCGGCGGCGTCCCGCACGGCCAGCACATCGTTGCCGTCGACCCTCTCCGCCGGCATGCCGATGGCCGTTGCCCTGGCACCGATGGCGTCCCCGGCGAGGCTCTCGCTGCTGCGGGTGGTCGATGCCCAGCCGTTCGCCTCGCAGGCGAACACCACCGGTAACTGCCACACCTGTGCCAGGTTGAGGGACTCGGCAAACGGACCCCGGGCGGTGGCTCCGTCGCCGAAGAACGGTACGGCTACCGCGTTCTCGCCTCGCAGCGTGGAACCGAGAGCGGCCCCGACGGCGATCCCGACACCGCCGGCCACGATCCCGTTGGCGCCCAACATCCCCACCGTGAAGTCCGCGATGTGCATGGATCCGCCGCGGCCTCGGCAGATGCCGGTGGCCTTGCCGAACAGTTCGGCCATCATGCCCTCCAGCGGCGCACCCTTGGCCAGCGTGTGGCCGTGGCCGCGATGGGTCGTGGTGATGTAGTCGGTTGTTCGGAGCGCCGAGACCACGCCGGCCGCCGACGCTTCCTGACCGATCGACACGTGAATGAAACCGGGAATGCGGCCGGCCTTGAACAGTTTCTCGGCCGTCACCTCGAACGATCGGATAGTCGTCATCGTCCGGTAGAGCCGGCGCTGGGTGTCGGTGTCCGATCGGGCGTCGATCGACTCGTTGGGTGCTCTGGTAGTTGTCACGCCTGCTCCTTGTGGCCGACCTGGTCGAGGCCGACCCGCTGTCGGAGAACCGTTCGGGTTCTCGCTGTCTCGGCCAGCTGATGTCGGCCTCGGCGGATTGGTACCACCAATAGGGCATAGTGGTAGTACAGCTCCTTGGTGTCAACCCTCGATGCGTGAATCGGATGGGTGATCGTCGGTGGGCCAGTTGGCGCTCGTGGGTGATGCCGACGGCGCGCTCGGGCCTGCGACGACGGCGCTCCGGCCTGCGACGCCGGCACGCGTCCGTGGCGGGTGACCACCAGCGAGGTCAGCCGACAGGTGTCAGCACTTTCTGCAGATCTTCCGACGTCTCGGTGGTTTCCCGCTCGATGCCCGTCTCGTCGATGAACCGGTAGGTGCAGGTGCTGATCCGGCCGGTGGGTCGGTAGCCCAGGCGCTCATACAACCGCCGGGCGGCCGGGTTGTCCAGCCCCACCCCGATGACGAGCAGCCCGGATTCCCGCACCTCGTCTTCCGCCTCGGCGACGATCGCCCGGCCGACGCCGCGACCGCGAAACTCCTTGCGCACCTGCAGGTTCTTGAGTTCCGGACGTTCCCCGGTGACCACCACCCCGGTGCCTACCGGCATCCCCTCCAACCAGCCCACCAGGTACACCACTCCGCCGGCCTGTTGACGCTCGAAGAACACCTCGGCGAGCCGCCCGCCTGGTGGCTCGGCGGCGGTGAGCACCGCAACATCGGCCAATTGGCAGGGCCGCACCTCGATCGCAGCGTGCTCCGTCATCCCCCGACCTTCTCCGGCAAGCCGGGCCCGGTCGCGACCACCCGGCCTTCGGTGAAGTGCAGTCGATAGATCTCCGGCATCGGCATCGCAGCACAGAACGGCCAGTCCACCGAGCTGCCGAACCCGAGCAGTGCTCGGCTGATAAAGGTTCCATGACTGCCGACCACCACGACCCGGTCCGGGTGATCTCGGGCCAGCGAGCGGAGGGCGGCGGTGGCCCGAACGGTCAATTCATGCATGCTCTCGGCATCCGGCCGGGCCCAGGAGGGGTTCGCCCAGCTCGCGGCTTAGTGCCGTGCGTAGTCAGAAGTCGGACCGATGCCCGATTCCCACTCGCGTAGGTCGGGATCGGTGTGCACCGGCAGGCCCACCGATCGGGCCAGCGGCTCGACGGTTTGGACCGCCCGCAAGTGGGGACTGGAAACGATCAGCGCAGGTTCGGGCGATGCCAATTGCGTCACCAGCTGTTCGGCCTGGGCAAATCCGCGTGGGGTGAGGGACCGTTCATCGTCATCCGGACCTCCAGGTTCCGGCACGAACGGATGCGCGTGACGAACCAGGACAATCAGTGAGAGGTCGCCCACGGTTGCCGGTCGCCACGAGATCATCGCCGAACGATAACCTTCGGGCGCCTGTCGATGCCCGGACCGGCTGCGGGGTCAGGGGCGGGCGAGGGTGTACACCCGGACGATCCCGGCGTCCTCGGCGATGTTTCTGGCATGCACGAAACCCAGGCGCTGCAACAACATCGACGAGCCGATGTTCGCGTCGTCGACGGTGGCGTGCACCTGGTCCAGGCCGAGGGTGTTCCAGCCGTACCCGATGATCGCCCGGGCCAGCTCGATGCCCAGGCCGTGGCCCCACTGGTCGGCGGCGAGGGCGTAGATGATCTCGTGTCCGTCCACGGTGGCGGTGTATTTGATCTCGGCATGGCCGACCAGCCGTCCGCCGCGTCGGACCGCCCAGACGGCGAAGCGTCTCTCGGCGTACACCCCGAAGACGCGGTGGAACAGCGCCCTGTCCTCCGCTTCGGGCTGCGGCCCGTCACCCATGTACTGCGAAACCCGGGTGTCCTGGAAGAGCGCGACGAAATCCTGTTCGTCCGCCTGTTGGTACGGGTTGAGCGTCAGCCGGGCGGTGTGCAGAGTCGGTGGGAACGTCACGGAGATGACGCTAGGGGCCGGCTGGCGGGCGACCAACCGAATTCTGACTGCCAGCGAGCCGCCGGACGGTGATCCGGCGGCTCGGTGCGACGGCCCCTGCCAGTGTGCCTCTCGGCGAGTGGCTGCACGTAGCAGCTGATGGGGTGGGGCCCGGGGCATGTCCAGGGACCGCCGATCGGTGTAACCGGGGGCCCGGCCGGTTTGTTCCTTCGACGTCGATGGTCGAGCGTTCGCCCGCTGCCGGCAGGTGGCAGCAGCTCCACCCCCCGCCTGGGTGTTCGCGCTCCAGCCGACCGGCGGGAGCGGCAGGCTGGCTTTCGGCTATGGGTTACCTGCCGCGCAGCTCGGCAACGGACAAGGGGATCGACGGCCGACTCGAGTGGGACCCCGGACGGGTCGCGCGGTGGTGCCGGCAGGCAAGGCGATGGTAGTCGGCCGGCCGGCGATCGCTGCGGTCCGGACCACCGTCACCCCGGCCGGTTCTCGCCCGCTCCAACGAGTCCGAGGTGATCGACTGATCCGAGGTGACTACCCAGAAGGTCGCCATGGCGTCCCCGGGTGGTCCGTACGCCTTCCGGGCCTACCTCGACCGTTCCGGTATGCGCTGCGTGGCGGCATCGACATCACGAGGCCACCCTTGGAGCGAACGACCTCATCCGCGGTGCGGTCGAACGCCCGGTCTGAATCCCGCCAGCATCGGGTTGAAGTCGTTGGCACAGTTGCGTTGTCGCACCGTCGACGTGACGGTGTGCCAAGTCCAAACGAGGAGTGCACTGTGTCGAGAGTTGCTGTCGTAACTGGAGCTACCCGAGGGATCGGAGCGGCGAGTGCTGAGGCATTGGGGCACAACGGATTCACCGTGGTGGTGACCGGCCGGTCGCAGCCGGACGTGGACGCCGCAGCGCACCGGTTGAACAACGATGGCATCCAGGCCCGGGGAGTCGTGCTCGACGTGACCTCACCGGAGAACGCGGCCGCGGCCGCCCGGCAGATCGGCGACGAGTTCGGTCACATCGACGTCCTGGTCAACAATGCCGGCGCTCTTCCAGAGGCGACCTCGCAGGGAGCCGAAGTGGCCGACCCCGCCGTGGTGGCCAGCACTTTCGCCACGAACGTCCTGGGGCCGTTCAACGTTGTTGAAGCGTTCCTGCCCCTGCTGCGCAAGAGCGGTGCCGGGCGAATCGTCAACGTCTCGAGCCGGGTGGGCTCGCTCGCCGAACAGGCCGATCCCGCGTCGGCCTACTACTCGCTGACCGTGCCGGCCTACCAGGCATCAAAGGCAGCACTGAACAGCTTCACCATCAGCCTGTCCAAGGCGCTGGTCGACACCCCGATCGTGGTCACCTCTGTGTGTCCCGGATTTGTTCAGACCGACCTCACCCCGATCAACCGGGACCAGGCGCCGACCACCCCGGAGCAGGCGGCACAAGTGGTCCTCACCGCGGCGACACTGCCCGCCGGCGCCGCATCCGGCACGTTCATCGACGTTGACGGTCCCATCCGCTGGTAACCCGCTGGTGGATTCGGGTTCGGCCGTCGAGCCTTCGTGCCGCGCGGCCGGACCTGATCTGAATCCTGATCCCCGCCAGGAGGTGGGCCGTGTACCGGCCGGCCATCGCCGGAGCTGCCGCGACCGCGCTGTTCGCGCTCCACCCTGCCGATGCTGATCAAGGCCCGACGAGGCCAAGACCTAGCCGCCCACCGTTGTGGCCTGTCCGCCGACGATGAGTTTCGCGGTGCTCGCTGGTCTGTACTGACATCGACCACCGCACCAGAGGAGAAGGACATGACCGCTGTCTACACTTTCGACGTCTTTTCCAGCCTCGACGGCTATGGCGCCGCCAGCGCCAACTGGTCCGGCTACTGGGGCAAGCAGGGCCCCGAGCTGCTCGACCGCCGCCTTGCCCTGTACGGCGCGGAACAGCGAATGGTCTTCGGGGCCACCACGTATCGGGCGTTCGCGCAGATGCTGGCCGCCAGCACCGAGGAGTCCGAGGTGTGTGATCCATGGGTCACCCGGATGAGGAACCTGCCGGCAACGGTGGTGTCGAGCACGCTGGAAGGCCCCCTCGACTGGCCGGATGCGACCGTGGTGAGCGGGGACGCCGTCGACGTCGTCGCCCGACTCAAGGACGAGTCCGAGGTGCCGTTGCGCTCGCACGGCAGCCTGTCGTTGAACCGGGCGCTGATGGCCGCCGGCCTGGTCGACCGCGTGCAGGTGACGCTCTTCCCGGTCATCACCGGTCAGACCGGGGTGGACCCGATCTTCCACGGTGCGGCCGACTTCGACCTGGAGCTCGTCGAGCACCGGACGCTCGACGGCCACACCCAAGAGCTCATCTACCGACCCACCCTCCACTGACCGGTCACCCGCAGTCGAGCGAACAGATCCAGTGGTTCGCGACGCGCCGGCATGGTGCGAACCACTGGAACTGTTCGCAAGATGGCTCGTCCGGTCGGGATCTGGCTTTCCGTCGATACGGCTGTACGTTTCGCTGATGCACCGGATCCTGCTCCGCGAAGTCGTCATCGATGTGCCATCGGACGACCTGCAGTCCAGCCGGACCTTCTGGTCCGCGGCGCTGTTGGCCGAGGCGCACACCGTCCAGGGCCATCGCGAGTTCGTCGGACTTGAGCGGCCGGCCGCTCTGTCCCATGTCGGTCTACAGGACATCGGCAGTGGCCCGGCGCGGCTGCATCTCGACATCGAGACCGACGATGTCGAGGCCGAAGTCGCCAGACTGACCGGGCTCGGCGCGGTCGAGCAGAGCCGGCAACGAAGCTGGGTGGTGATGGCTGATCCGGCCGGTCTGCTGTTCTGCGTCACCCCACCCGACACGCCTGAGTTCGCCGAGAAGGCTCGAGAAGTGAGCTGATGCCGGGCGCGCCTCGCTGGTCCACAGAAGACAGAAACCCCCGCCGTCAGGAACGAGGGACTCCTTCGAGGAACTCGCAGTGCCGGACGTACTGACGCGCCGAGAGGATGCGCTCCTGCTGCTCGGCGCCGGCCTGCTGGCTGACCACTGACAACACTGCGCCGTGTGCGGCACCGACCGCTTCTGCGGCTTCCAGCGAACCCTCGTCGTCGAAACCGGCGACGAAGGCGATGGGTCCGCCAGGTGCGTAGATGCGCGGCGCATCGACCAGCCGAACCTCCGCGCCGGGCACCTCGAGAGCGCCGAGCGCCGAATGCCCGGTCGGCACCAACTCGCGATGCCACCACGCCTCCACCGCGCTAAGACCTAGCGACTCGCCGCAGGCCCGGCGGGCATATTCCGGTGTGGGGCAGACCAATCTGACCTTGCTGCTGCCTCCGGCGGCGGCGAGGATCAGCGCCCGGCCGTCCGGGTCCCAGTACGACTCATTGGTCACCGCGACATCGTCGAGCACAAGGGAGTCGTCCGGGCGCGTGAGTCCGAAGAGCACAGCGTGGTCGGTGCGAATGCCGATGGCGCCAGCGATCTCGCCGTTCAGGTGACCGCGCAGGAACACCCGGTGTCTGTCCACAGCGTCGGGCGCCGGCGCCCAATAGACCGGCGCGAAAGGAACAAGCTTCTCGCGGCGGCACGTCAACAGGTCCACGGCCCACTCCAGATCGCTGTCCGTCATCCGGCGGAGTGGTGGATCTCGTTCTGTGCTCCTTGAAGCCACATTCATCAGCTTCCCACTCGATGGTCCGGACGCTGCGAGGATCAGTCGCGCTCGCCGAGGGTGAGCTCCACTCCGCCGGCCATCCCGGCGGCGGCGTTGTAGACGAAAGCCGAAATCGTCGACAGGGCGGTGAACAGGACGATGTTGACGGCGCCGATCACCGCGGCGATGGTGAACACCCTGGTGGGGGTGATCAGGTCGCCGACCTCCTTGGTGGTGTCCGATGTGGTCAGCGTGCTGAAGGTGTCGTTGACCTGCGACCAGACGTTCAGCCCGCCGAGCACCAGGTAGATGATGCCGACGGCGATCATCCAGACGAAGAACAGCACGATCGCCACGATCAGGCTGATCTTCAGCACCGTCCACGGATCGATCCGCTTCAGCTGCAGCGACGCCAGCCGGGGCGGCCGCTTGGTCGGCTTGCCCCGCCGCGGCGCCGCGCCGCCGAGCACCCCGGAACCCACCGAGCCGGAACTCGCTGAACCCGGCCGTTCGGTCACGCGTCCTCACCCTTCGTCTCGGCGGCCGGGCCGGTGTCGGGTTCGCCGGCGCCCAGCACACCCTCGTCGACGGCGTCCGACGCGTCGGCATTCCGGGCGATGGCGACCAGCTTGTCCCCGTCGGACAGGTTCATCAACTTCACTCCCATGGTCTGCCGCTGGGCCTTGCGAACCTCCTTGGCTCTGGTCCGGATGACGCCGCCACCGGAGGTGATGGCGAAGATCTCGGTATCCAGGTCCACGATCATGGCGCCCACCAGCTTGCCACGCTTGCGGTCGTATTTGATGGTCAGCACACCCTTGCCGCCCCGACCCTGCGGCGGGTACTCGTCCATCTCGGTGCGCTTGGCGAAGCCGCCGGCGGTGGCGACCAGCACGTACGCACCGGCCTGGGGGACATCGATGGACAACAGTTCGTCGCCCTCACGGAACCGCATGCCGAGCACGCCGGAGGTGGCCCGACCCATCGGCCGCAGCGCCTCGTCGGTGGCGTGGAACCGGATCGACTGCCCTTCTGCAGAAATCAGGAGCAGGTCATCGGCTGACGAGCAGAGCACCGCGCCGACCAGTTCGTCACCCTCCCGGAGGTTGACCGCGACGATGCCGCCCTGTCGGTTCGAGTCGAACGCCGTCAGCTCGGACTTCTTGACCAGACCACCCTTGGTGGCCAGCACCAGGTACGGCGCCACCGAGTAGTTCTTGATCTGGATCACCTGGGCGATCTTCTCGTCCGGCTGGAATGCCAACAGGTTCGCCACGTGCTGACCGCGGGCGTTGCGGTTGGCCTCCGGCAACTCGTACGCCTTGGCCCGGTACACCCGGCCCTTGTTGGTGAAGAACAGGATCCAGTCGTGGGTGGAGCAGACGAAGAAGTGCGCGACGATGTCGTCCTGCTTGAGGCCGGCGCCCTGCACTCCCTTGCCGCCACGCTTCTGCGCCCGGTACAGGTCGGTCTTGGTGCGCTTGGCATAGCCGGTGCGGGTGATGGTGACGACCACGTCCTCGACGGCGATCAGGTCCTCCATCGAGACGTCGCCGTCGTAGGGCACCAGCCGGGTACGCCGGTCGTCGCCGTACTTGTCGACCACCTCGCGGAGTTCCTCGGCGATGATCTGCCGCTTGCGCTCGTCCTTGGCCAGGATGTCCTGCAGGTCGGTGATGGTCAGCTCGATGGCGGCCAACTCGTCGATGATCTGCTGCCGCTGCAGGCCGGTCAGCCGGCGCAGCTGCATCTCCAGGATGGCCATCGCCTGGATGTCGTCGATGTCCAGCAGGTCGATCAGTCCGGTGCGGGCGATGTCGACGGTCTGCGAGGCGCGGATCAACGCGATCACTTCGTCCAGCGCGTCCAGCGCCTTGACCAGGCCGCGCAGGATGTGAGCCCGCTTCTCGGCCTCGTCCAACCGGTGTTGTGTCCGCCGGGTGATGACCTCGATCTGGTGGGTGACGTAGTAACTGATCATCTGGTCGATGCGCAGCGTCCGCGGCACCCCGTCGACGATCGCCAGCATGTTGGCACCGAAGCTGGTCTGCAGCTGGGTGTGCTTGAACAGGTTCGCCAGCACCACCTTGGCGACCGCATCGCGCTTCAACGTGATGACGATGCGCATCCCGATCCGGTCGCTGGACTCGTCGGCGACATCGGCCAGGCCGGCCACCCGACCGTCCTTGTGCAGCAGCGCGATCGACTCGACGAGATTGTCCGGGTTCACCTGGTACGGCAGTTCCGTGACGACCAGGATGGTCCGCCCCTTGGCGTCCTCCTCGATCTCCACCACCGCGCGCATCCTGATGCTGCCCCGACCGGTCCGGTAGGCATCAGAAATCCCATCGAGGCCGACAATCAGAGCGCCGGTCGGGAAGTCCGGGCCCTTGACCCGCTCGATGCAGGCATCCAGCAGTTCCTCCGGCAATGCCTGCGGATGCTGCAGGCTCCAGAACACTGCTTCGGCCACCTCCCGCAGGTTGTGCGGCGGGATCCGGGTGGCCATCCCGACCGCGATCCCCTCGGATCCGTTGACCAGCAGGTTCGGGATCCGGGCCGGCAGCACCGTCGGCTCGGAGGTCTTGTTGTCGTAATTGGGGATCATGTCGACGGTGTTTTCGTCAATGCCGGTCAACATGTGCATGGCCAAGTTCGACATCCGGCACTCGGTGTACCGCATGGCCGCCGCCGGATCGTTGCCCGGCGAGCCGAAGTTCCCCTGGCCATCGATCATCGGATAGCGCAGCGACCAACGTTGCGCCATCCGGACCACGGTGTCGTAGATGGAGGAGTCGCCGTGCGGGTGATAGTTGCCCATCACATCGCCGACCACCCTGGACGACTTGACTCGCCCGCGGTCCGGCCGGAACCCGCTGTCGTACATGCCGTACAGCACCCGACGGTGCACCGGCTTGAGACCGTCCCGGACGTCCGGCAACGCACGAGAGACGATGACGCTCATCGCATAGTCGATGAACGAGCGCTGCATCTCTTCCTGGATGTCCATCGGCTCGGTGCGGTCGTGCTGGGTCACCAGAATGTCCGCATCGCCGGTGTCGACCTCGGCGCCTGCGTCGCCCGCATCGTCATTGCCGTCATTGCCCGCGTCGCCCGCGTCGTCATTGCCGGCGCCGGCGCCGCTGTTTCCGGTGGTCAGCGCATCGTCGGGACTCCGATCGTCGGGGCCGGAGGGGGTGTTGCCGTCGCCGTCAGTGGGGCCTGTCACAGCAGAGGACCTTTCGGGTCACGTCCGATTCGCTCGGATCTATCCACAATGGGGATGGGCTGGGGATAAATGGTGGGGCAGTCTTTCAGAAGTCCAGGAAGCGCACGTCGCGGGCATTGCGGGTGATGAACGACCGGCGTGCCTCGACGTCTTCACCCATCAACACACTGAACAGTTCGTCGGCGGTGGCGGCGTCGTCCAAGGTGATCTGCAACATCAGTCGGTGCGCCGGATCCATCGTGGTTTCCCACAATTCTTTGGCATCCATTTCGCCGAGACCCTTGTACCGCTGAACACCGTCATCTTTCGGCAGTCGTCGCCCCGCCTCGTTACCGATCCTGATCAGCCCATCGCGTTCCCGATCGGAGTAGGCGAATTCGTGGGCGCCCTTCGACCACTTGAGCTTGTACAACGGCGGTTGCGCCACATAGACGTAGCCAGCCTCCACCAATGGCCGCATGAAGCGGAACAACAACGTCAGCAGCAATGTGGTGATGTGTTGCCCGTCGACATCGGCGTCGGCCATCAACACGATCTTGTGATAGCGCACCTTGGACAGATCGAACTCGTCATGGATGCCGGTGCCGAGCGCGGTGATCAGACTCTGCACCTCGGTGTTCTTGAGCACCCGGTCGATGCGGGCCTTCTCGACGTTGATGATCTTGCCGCGGATAGGCAGGATCGCCTGGAACATCGAATCCCGGCCGGACTTGGCGCTACCGCCGGCCGAGTCGCCCTCCACGATGTACAGCTCGGACAGTGATGGATCGGTGGACCGGCAGTCGGCCAGCTTGCCCGGCAGCCCGCCGATCTCCAGCGCGCCCTTGCGCCGGACCAGGTCTCGGGCCCGGCGGGCGGCCGCCCTGGCCTGCGCCGAGGAAACCGCCTTGGAGATGATCTGCTTCGCCTCGGCCGGATTGCGTTCGAACCAATCGGCCAGCCAATCGTTGCAGGCCTTCTGCACAAAACTCTTCGCCTCGGTATTGCCCAGTTTGGTCTTGGTCTGACCCTCGAACTGCGGTTCCTGCAAGAGGATGGAGATGATCGCCGCCAGACCCTCACGGACGTCCTCGCCGGAGAGGTTCTCCTCCTTCTCCTTGAGCAGTTTCTTGTCCTTGGCATACTTGTTGACCACGGTCGTCAGGCTGGTCCGAAAGCCCTCTTCGTGAGCGCCACCCTCGTGGGTGTTGATGGTGTTCGCGAAGCTGTGCACCGATTCGGTGTAGGAGGAGTTCCACTGCATCGCGATCTCCAACTTCATCGTCTCGCCCTTGGCCTCGAAGCCGATGACGGAGGAATGAATGGGATCCTTGGTGGCATTGAGGTGCCGGACGTAATCGACCAGACCGTCCTTGTAGAAGAAGGTGCGCACCGTCGGGATGTGCGGCTTGGCCGCGTTCGGCGTCGCGGCGGCGTCGGCGATCCGGTCGAGCGCACCATCCTCCGCGGCGTCGTCCAGCTCCCGCGCCTTGGGCCGTTCGTCGCGTAGCACGATGGTCAGTCCCTTGTTCAGGAACGCCATTTCCTGCAGCCGGCGGGAGATCGTCTCGAGTTTGTATTCGGTGGTCTCGAAGATGGTCTCGTCGGCCCAGAAGGTGATAGTGGTACCGGACTCCTCAGTGGGACCGACCTCCTCCAGTGGACCGGGCTTGGACGAGGTGTAGACCTGCTGATAGCGCTTGCCGTTGTGCTTGACATCGACCTCGAGCCGGGAGGAGAGCGCGTTCACCACGCTGAGCCCGACGCCGTGCAAACCGCCGGAGACGGCGTAGGACTCGGAGTCGAACTTGCCACCGGCATGCAGGGTGGTGAGCACCACCTCGAGGGTCGGCTTCTTCTCGGTCGGGTGCATTCCGGTCGGAATGCCGCGGGCCTGGTCGGTGACCCGCACCCCGCCGTCGGCCTGCAGGGTCACGTCGATGTGATCGCCGTAGCCCTCCATCGCCTCGTCGACGGCGTTGTCCACCACTTCCTTGACAAGATGATGCAACCCCTGCTCACCGGTGGAGCCGATATACATACCGGGCCGTTTGCGGACGGCCTCCAGGCCCTCCAGCACGGTGATCGATGATGCGCTGTATTCGTTCTTCTTCGCCACAGCTCTCCTTGTCGGTGCGGTGCATAGTGCTCAGTGCCGTGCAGCTCGGCGACGTGCTTCGGGAACGTCCTTCGGCGACGTCTCATACGGCGAGACGAAAATCCGCCAGCGACGCCGCTGGGTACCACTACGCCGAGGGCACGTTTCATTCTACTGGTGCGGACCGTCAGACTGCCGCTTCTGTGCCCTCTGCCGCCGCCGTGGCGCCATTTTCTCCCACCAGAAGGATCGGTGGCGCGGCAATGGCTTGGTTTCACCCCTCGGGAGTCGCTCTTGAGCGGCCCGGCCGCGGCTCCGGAGCGGGGCGGTCGCGCCGGACCGGCGTCGGCGGTACCGGCTTGGCCAGTGCCACCTCGGCCAGGGCGATGGTGACGTCACCATGCCGCCTGGTACGGACGATGCAGTCGGTGTGGTCCATGCTGATCAGTTCACCCAGCGCGTCGGTCAGTCCGCCGGGAATCCGGTAGCGCACCACCACCCTGGTGCCCACCTGAAGGCCGCGCAGCCGGCGCACTGCAGCGTTGTCCGTCATCGCCGTCAACGGTAGCGGGGCGGGTCGGGCGGCTCCGGCGCCATGGAATCGATCGAGCCGGAAACCGAGCCGCCGGTACCAGCGAAGCTGCCTGGATGTCGGTCCAGCGGTTACCTCAGCTGGGCCGCGGACTGGCAGCCGACAGTGCCGCGGCAGTGCGCCAAGGTAGTGAGCGCCCGCTGCAGCGGCGCCAGCTGGGTCGGTGCTGCGGTTGGAGCGAGGTTGTGTAGCTCGTCAGGATCGGTGTCGGTGTTGTAGTACTCGCGATCCCCATTGCCGTACTGCACGTAGAGCGCGGAGGCGGTGCGGATCGCCTCGTAGCTCGGCGGATTGCCACCGAACCGAGATGGTTTGTCGGGGTCCTTCGGCGTGGTGTTGGGGCCGTGGTGCTCCACCAGGACTGCCTGCTGCCAGTTGCTCGGCGGGTTCTGCCCATGCCACAGCGCCAACATGCTGGTCCCGTCGGTGGTGGCGGGAATGCTTGCCCCGCCGATGGTCTCGAATGTCGGTGCCAGGTCGATGCTGGACGTCAGCGCGGCGACCGTCCGGCGGGTCGGCACACCAGGACCCGTCACGATCAACGGCAATTTGATGTCGGTGTCGTATGCCGTCTGCTTGCCGGGCCGCAGCCGGTGCTCGCCCATGTGGTAACCATTGTCGGAGCTGAAGACGAAGTAGGTGTTCTTCGCCAGTCCCCCGGCGATGAGGTGCTCCTGCAGATTCCCGATCATCGCGTCGACGGCCTGCACGGATTGCGCCCGGAGCCGGAACTGATCGTCGATCTCTTGCTCGCCCGTGGCCGTCAGTGGAGGTATTGCCGCGAGCCAGCTGGGCGCGCCGGTAGGTGACTTGTTGAAGGCACTCGTCCGCGGCGCCTGCAATCCCGGAAAGCTGTTGGCGTCCCTCGGCGCGGGTGTCGACGGCCGGTGGGGCGCAAAGGTGGCGATTTCCAACGCGAACGGCTTGCCCGCCGCCGAGTCGATGAACGAGGTCGCCTTCGCCGAGAGGACGTCGGTCAGATAATCCGCCGGAGCCTTTCCGTAGTGGACCTGTTTACCGTTCTCGTTGAGCGTGTAGTTGAACTCCGGGTAGCCATTTCCGGCGACGTCCCATTCGTTCCAGCCGGGCGGCGGCGGATCCTTGGGCAGATAGCCGTTGAGGTAATTGCCCATGAAACCCGTTCGGTAGCCGGCCTTTTGCAGCGAAACCCCGAACGTGTTGGGCTGGTTGCCGTGCGAGTTGAACGTCTGATAACCACCATCGTCGCCACCGTTGGTGAACACGCCGTCATTGTGCGGGTACTCGCCGGTCAGGATCGCCGAGCGGGACGGGCAGCACAACGAGTCGACGACGTAGTAGTTCGACAGCGTGGTACCCACCCTCTGCATTGCCTGCACATGCGGCATGTACTGCACCAGGTTCCAGGCGAGGTCGTCGGTCAGCACGAATACGATATTCGGCTCGCCGGTCGCTGACGGATCGGACGCAGCGACGCTCGGTGACGTGCTCGACGATGTGGTCGGCGACGGGTTCTGCGATGTGATCGGTGACGAGCTCGACACCGAGGCCTCCGCTGACGGGCTCGGCGAAGTGGACGTCGACGGGCTCAGCGATGGACTCTGCGATATGGCCGGTATCGGGCTCGACGATGTGGTCGACGTGCAGCCGGCCACCAGACTCGCCAACGCCGTCGCGATCACCACCATCCGGCCACGACGGACAGATCGCCTGACGATGAGTTTGCCGTCTCTCCCCGGCGCCCACGTCACTCGTTCTGCGCTGGATCCATCGTTCGGTCGGCTCATGGTGCAGAGGGTATTGCGACACCAACGAGGACGAAGGGTCTCAGAGCTGTGGATATGCTGACGAGGACTGATTCCGACACTAGGCTCTGGAGCACTCAACGGATCCCTGACTGGGGCCGAGGTGGCTCGGGCGATCCGACATCCTCAGCCCTGGCTCGGGCGATCCGAGATCCTCAGCCCTGGCTCGGCCGAGAACAATTTCCCGACCGAGCCAGCAGCCTTCGCGATTCTGGGATCGCCGCACCAAGAAGATCGTCGATGCTCTGATGCCTATCAACTGCGGCGGGGTAAAGACCTCAGGTTCAGGGACGGGCTTCGCACTTCGGCTCGAACCGTTCATCCACACGGTTGAGGTTGTCCACAAGTTGATCGACCGGCGACGGCGGCGATCTGCTCGACGGGCGATTCTCGGCCGATGGACAGACCTTCGAAGGCATGGTCGGTGATGCGGGCCCAGGACGGTCTGATCAGCCGCGCCCAGGCACTCGATGCCGGGCTCTCGTACGACCAGGTCCGACATCGGTGCTCGGTGGGCGAGTGGCACGTCGTGCATCCGGGGGTGTTCCGGGCTGCCGGAATCCGCCCGACGCCTCGCGCCACCATCCGGGCGGCCGGACTGTGGGCCGGTCCTCGGGCCTGGGTGAGCGGGCCGGCCGCCGCCTGCTGGTGGTCGATGATCGAGCGTCCACCGGGGATCGTCGAGGTGACGGTGCCGCGGTCCCGTTTCCTACGTCCGCCGCCCGGCATCGCGATCCGCCGATCGGACCTGGACCGGGCCGACACCATCGTGTACGACGGTTTGCCCGTCACCCAAGAGGCGTACTCGGCGATCTATGGCGCCGTCTGTCTGGGCGCGGACGGCCCCAGCATGCTGGACCGCGCCCTGCAACAGTCGGTGCCGGTGCTGCTGGCCGAACAGGTGCTCGAGCGGTATCCGCACTGCCGATGGTCCGCTGCCGCCCGGCGCCTGCTGGCTGCCGCCCGGGACGGCGAAGCGATCTCTGAGCGACTGTTGGTGCGTGAGCTCCGGCGAGCCGGGATCGGCGGCTGGGTGCTCGGGCATCGGGTTCCGCTACCCGGCCGCACTGCATTCATGGACCTTGCGTTCGTGGCCGAGCATGTCGGCATCGAGGTGGACGGCTGGGCCTGGCATCAGACTCCGGATCGATTCCGGATCGATCGCCGAAGGCAGAACGGACTGGTCCTCGCCGGTTGGACGGTGCTCCGGTTCACCTGGTTCGACCTGACCGAGCGGCCGGCCTACGTGATCCAGGAGATCCGTCGGGCGCTGAGCGCCAGTCGCTCGCGAGTGCAGCAAATGTCGTAGCCAGTACCACGTCCGCTGCACAGTCCCGAGAACCAGCATCGCGCCACAGTCCAACCAGACGCGAGTGCAGCACAAGTCGCCGCCAGCACCACTTCCGCTGCACAACGGCGGCGGGACGGGCCGACGCGATCCGGCCAGCCTGTCCGCGCCGAACGCGAATCCGCGCCCTGGTCACCAATCGTGCACGGTGCCGTCGGTGAGCCGATTGAACGGCAGATAGGCAGCCTGATACGGATGCGCGGCCGCCGCGTCGAGGTCGAGCTCCACCCCGAGGCCCGGCGCGTCCCCGGGGTGCAGGTAGCCGTCGCCGAAGGTGAAGCTCTGCTGGAACACCTGGTCGGTGAGCGGGCCGTGCGGCATGTACTCCTGGATGCCGAAGTTGTGGATGGCCAGGTCGAGGTGCAGCGCGGCGGCCATCCCGACCGGTGAGATGTCGGTCGGCCCGTGGATGCCGGACTTGATCTGGTACTGCGCGGCGAAATCCAGCAGCTTGCGCATCGCGGTAACCCCGCCGGTGTGGGTCACCGCGGAACGGACGTAGTCGATGAGCTGTTCGCGGATCAGCGTCTGGTAGTCCCAGACGGTGTTGAACACCTCGCCGATCGCCAGCGGGGTGGTGGTGTGCCGGCGGACCAGCCGCAGCGCGTCCTGGTTCTCCGCGGGCGTGCAGTCCTCCAACCAGAACAGGTCGAATGGTTCCAGTGCCTTGCCCAGCTTGGCGGCCTGGATCGGCGTCATCCGGTGGTGCCCGTCGTGCAACAGCGGCAATTCCGGTCCGAACTCGTGCCGCACCGCCTCGAAAACCGTCGGCAGATGCCGCAGGTAGGCCCTGGTGTCCCAGTCCTCCTCGGTCGGTAGCCCGGACCGCTGGGCCGGCTCGTAGTCATAGCGGCCACCGGCGGCGCGCTGGGCGGCCACCCCGTAGAGCGCGTCGATGCCGGGCACCGAGGTCTGGATCCGGATCGACCGGAATCCTTGGGCGAGATGCTGGCGCACCGAGTCGAACAACTCCGGCAGGTCCCGGCCGGAGGCGTGGCCATAGGCCATGATCCCGGTCCGTGACGCACCCCCGAGCAGCTGGTACAGCGGCATCCCGGCGGCCTTGGCCTTGATGTCCCACAGCGCCACATCGACCGCGGCGATGGCCGCCATCGTCACCGGCCCGCGCCGCCAGTAGGCGGATCGGTAGAGGAACTGCCAGGTGTCCTCGATCCGGTGGGCATCGCGGCCGATCAGCAGCGGCAGCAGGTGATCGGCCAGGTACGACGCGACCGCGAGCTCGCGACCGTTCAGGGTTCCATCGCCCAGCCCGGTCAGGCCATCGTCGGTGGTGATCTTCAGGGTGACGAAGTTTCGGTCCGGGCTGGTGACGATCACTTCGGCGGCGGCAATCTTCACAGGCGAGCCCCTCCAGGTTGGGCCGGGTGCCGGTCGGCGCCAACGGCGGTCATCTCCTGCCTCACCCGGTCGGTGAGTTCCCGGCGGAACACCGATGAGTCCCTCAGGTCGGCGCCGAACACCTCCGCAACAGCGAGCAGGCGATCGACGAGGGCGGCCGGGTCGCGGGAGTGCCCGACCGCTCGTCGCAGCACCGGCGCCAGCGGGTCCTGCAGCGGCAGCGGCCGGCCGTTGCGGTCGGTGCCGGCGGCCAGGAAGACGATCCAGCCGGCTACCGCCAGGATGGCCCAGGTCGGCGTCGCTCCGATCGCCAGCCGATCCCGGACGGTGCCCAGCAGTCGCTGCGGAATTTTCTGCGATCCGTCCATAGCCACCTGTAGCGTGCGATGGCGCAACGCCGGGTTCGCGAACCGCTGCAGCACTTGTCGGCCGTAGGCATCGACATCCAGCCCGGGCAGCGTCGGCAGCGTCGGCGTGACGTCCTGGCTGATCAGTCGGCCGGCCGCGGTGGCCAACTCGTCATCGTCCAGCGCCTGCGCGATCGTGTCGTATCCGCGGAGCGCACCGAGATAGGCGAGCATCGTATGTGTCCCGTTGAGCATCCGCAGCTTGACCGTTTCGAACGGCCCGACGTCGTCGACCAGGTCGGCGCCGGCCCGCTCCCAGGCCGGCCGGTCGGCCGCGAACCGATCCTCGATCACCCACTGCCGGAACGGTTCGGCCACCACCATGGCCTGATCCTGAACCCCCAGCAGCTGTTGCGCCTCGGCCCGGTCGCCGTCGGTGGTGGCCGGAACGATCCGGTCGACCATCGAATTCGGGAAGGTCACGCTGTCGTCGATCCAGGCCGTGAGCCGGTCGCCCTCGGCGGCGGGCAACGCCGCAGTGAACTCGGCCACCAGTCGGCGCACCACCCGGCCGTTGCCGATCAGGTTGTCGCAGCACAGCACACTGATCGGTGCGCCGCCGGCCAGCATCCGCTGCTGCAGACCGCGTACCAGTTGTCCGACCACGGTTTTCGCCGTTCCAGCGAGGTCGTCGCGGATCAACGGATCGGTCAGATCCAGCCCGCCCGAGGATGCTCGTCGATAGCCCTTCTCGGTGACGGTCAGGGTGAGGATGCGGATTGCCGGGTCGGCGAACCGGCGCACCAGCCGGGGCCATTCGGCCGCGAACAGCACCTCGCTGAGCTGTCCCACCACCCGCGCAGTGGTCGCGTCCCGGCCCTTCTGCAGCACCGCGTACAGGCAATCTTGCGGCTGCAGCTGCTCCAGCACCGCCGTCGACCGCTGGCTGACGCCGCAGATCCCCCAGTCGGGCTCGGAACCGGCGGCGTCCTCGGTGAAGACGGCCTGATGGGCCCGGTGGAAGGCGCCGATACCCAGATGCAGGATGCCGACCGGGCGGTCTGCTGCCCGAGCCGGCGGCAGGGTGAGCGAATCCGACACCGGCAGCCGGGCGAGGGTTGCGGCGGACAACCGAGGTGCCGTCACCGAATCGGGTCGATCATGGTTCGGGTTCTTCCTTGACCCTGGCCACCAGCTGGGTCGGGTTCACGAATCGCAATGCGATCACCAGCAGCACCATCATCACCGCCATGTAGATGACGGCCATCGCGTCGACGGTCTGTTGGGCGCGGATGCCGGCGGCACTCATCGAGTTGTACAGCGCCACCACCAAGGTGCTGGAGTCCGGGCCGGCCGTCAGGAAAGTCAGCTCGAACATACCGACCGTGCGGACCAGCACGAGAATGGCGGAGGCCAGGATGCCGGGCACCAGCAACGGGGCCAGGATCCGGGTGAAGATCGACCTGGTGCCGGCGCCGGACATTCGGGCGGCTCGCTCGATCGCCGGATCGATCTGCTCGATGAACGGCGTCATGGTGAGGATGACGAACGGCACCGATGGCACCAGATTCGCCAGGATCACGCCCGACATGTGGCCGGCCAGGTTGAACTTGTAGAGCACGGTCGCCAGCGGGATGCCATAGGTGATCGGCGGCAGCAGGATCGGCAGCAGGAAGGCCAGGTAGATGAGCTTCTTGCCGGGAAAGTTGCGTCGGGCCAACACATATGAGGCAGGCACCCCGATCAGCACCGACAGCACGATCACCGCGAAGGCGACCTGCAGCGTCACGCCGATCACCGGCAGCAGATCGAAATCGGTCCACGCCTGGCCGTACCACCGGGCGGTCAGGGCCTCCGGCAGCCAGGTGCCGAACCAGCGGGTGCCGAACGAGTTGACCAGGACCGAGCCGACGATGCCGATCAGGAAGATCATGAACATCACCACGGCGCCCCAGACCAGCCAACTGGCCGGGCTGGCCACGATCCGCCGGGGTGGGGCGTCGCCGACCGCCACCGGGCCGGGCGACTGGTCGACGCTCATCAGCCCTTACCTCCGGTCGATCCGGCGTAGAACCTGCTGCGCCACAACAGCACCAGCCCGATCACGATGAGTTCAACGACAGCCATCACCATCGCGATGGCCGAGGCGAAGGGATAGTCGTACTGCTCCCGCGCGGCCTGGAATGCGGCGATCGAAATCACCCGGGTCTCATCGCTCGGGTCACCGACCAGGATCGCCGACGGGAACACGCTGAATGCCAGGACGAAGGTCAGGCAGAAGGTGATGCCCAGCCCGGGTGCCAGCAGCGGCAGGGTGATCCGCCGGAACCGCGCCTTCCAATCCGCGCCCAACGTCGACGCGGCTCTCTCCAGGCTCGGGTCGATCCCGGACAGGTAGGACAGGATCAGCAGGAAGGCGAACGGGAACCCGGTGATCACCAGGGAGAACATCACTCCCCAGTAGTTGTTGATCAGTCGGATCGGCTCGTCGATCAGGCCGATGCCGGTCAGTGCCTTGTTGAACCAACCGGCCGGGCCGAGGAAGTTCAGCAGACCTTCCGCGGTCAGCACGGTGCCCAGGGTGATGGGGATGACCAACAGGATCGTCACCAGCCGTTTTCCGCGGAACCTGCCACGCATCCGGTAGGCGATGGGCACCGACGCCACCACGTTGAACAGCGCAGCCGGCAGGGCAAGTCGCAGCGTCTTGACGATCGTGTCGCGCTGATACGGGTCGTTGAAGAACCGCTGGTACTCGGCGAATACGCCGCCGCCATCGGTCGGCCGGAACGACAGACTCAGCCCGTACAGGAACGGGTAGATGAACAGTCCGACGATGAACACCAGCGCGGGTAGCAGTAGCAACAGTTGACCATCGATCCCGCGCTCGGCGAGCCGGTGCCGCAGGCTCAGCCCGGTCCGGGCCGTGACTCCGGTGCTCACAACGACTTTCCAGCCGCCGGCGCCAGCATCTCCTCGTCCCGCGGGCCGGCGTCGGTGGCCAGCAGCGGCTGGGCGGTCGGCGGCGGCTGGTCGCCCTGCGGGAAGACCAGCAGCTTGTCCGTCGGAATCGACAACTCGATGCGGTCCCCCGGTGCCACCCGACGCATCGTGCGCAGATGCAGCCGGAGCGCACCGATGCTTGCCTGCACGGCCAGTTCCCGGCCCTGATACTCCACTACTTCGACGCTGCCCCGGACGGAATTTCCCGGCCCTCCGGTGGCCGGTTCACCCGTCACCGCGACGTCTTCCGGTCGGACACCGGCTACCACCGGGTCGCCCAGGCTGAGCTCGGCCATCGCGGCGCCGATCAGCGTCAGCCCGTTGCCCTCGACCGTTACGACGCCGCCGGATCCCGTCCCGGCCACCCGCATCGGCAGCAGATTGCGGAAACCCATGAAGTCCGCGACCTGCCAGCTGACCGGACTGGTGTGCAGTTCCTCGGGGGTGCCGATCTGCTGGGCACGGCCGGCGCGCAGCACCACCAGCCGGTCGGCCATCGACAGCGCCTCCTCCTGATCGTGCGTCACGTACACCGTAGTGAGGCCGAGACTCTGGTGCAGGCGCCGGATCTCGGTGCGCATCTCGGCGCGGAGCTTGGCATCGAGATTGCTCAACGGCTCGTCCATCAGCACGACGGACGGTTCCAGCACTACCGCGCGGGCAATGGCCACTCGCTGCTGCTGGCCACCGGACAGCTGTCCCGGCAGTTTCTTCGCATGTTCCTCGAGTTGGACCAACCGGATGGCCTCGGTGGTCCGGCGGGTGATCTCGGCCTTTCCCAGCCGGCGCATCTGCAGCCCGAAGGCGATATTGCCTCGGACCGACATATGCGGGAACAGTGCATAGTTCTGGAAAACCATGCCGAAGCCACGCTTCTCGGGCGGCACCGTGTCGATCCGGCTGCCGTCCTGCCAGATACTGCCGGCGGTCAGCGGCAGCAGGCCGGCCAGACAGTTCAGCGCGGTCGACTTGCCGCAGCCGGACGGTCCGAGCAACGCAATGAACTCGCCCGCCCGGATCGTCAGGTCGAGGTCCTGCAGTGCGTTCTGACCGCCGAACCTGCGCCCGACGCCCTCGAGTCGCAGCTCCTGGAACGGCTCGGTGCCGTCACTCACTTGGTGACCTTCGATCCGCCGATCTCGCGGTCCCACTTGTCGAATGCCGCCACGATCGCCTTGTTGTCCAGCGGCACCTCCTTCGGGTTGTCGGCGATCAACTTGTCGTACTCCGGCCGGCCGAACTTGGCGATGGTGTCCTTGCTCTTCTGCGGCGCCATCGAGATGTCGACATCCTTGACCGCCGGGCCGGGATAGAAGTACCCGTCGTCGTAGGCCTTCGCCTGCTGCTCCTTGCTGAGCATGAACTGCACGAGCTGCAGCACAGCGGCCTGCTGGTCGGCCGATGCCCCCTTCGGGATCACCGCATAGTGCGCGTCAGTAACCCAGTGGAAACCCTTGAGGGTGCTTACCTTTGCCGTCTCCGGCACCGTGCCGAGGGCCCGTGGATTGATGTCCCAGCCGGTGGTCGAGGCGACGATGTTGACCGTCCCATTGGCCAGGTCCTTCATCGTCTGGGTGGTACCGGAAGGATAGTTGTTGACGTACTTGCCGAGTTCGGCCAGGTAGGCCCAGGTCTTCGTCCAGCCATTGACCGGATCCTTCGGATCCTTGTCCCCCAGGATGTACGGCAAACCCATCAGGAAGGTGCGCCCTGGGCCCGAGTTCGCCGGCCGGGCGTATTCCACCTTGCCGGGGTTCGCCTTGGCGTAGGCGAGCAGTTCTTCGGCGCTGGTCGGCGGGGTCGGCACCTTGTCGGGCATGTACTCCAGCAACGGGCCGGACGGATAGTAGGTGATGGTGACGCCATAGCCGGCGGCCAGTTCCTGCATCTTGGCCGCCGGTTCCAGGTAGCTGTCCATATTGCTCAGCCGGCTCTTCTGGGCCGGCAGGATCTGTTCCCACAGCCCCTGTTCGACGCCGGCCGCCAGCCCATCGGTGCCGGTCAGCACCAGGCCGATGTCGACCCGACCGCCGCCCTGCTGTGCCTTGATCTTGCCGACCAGATCGGGTGACGGAGCCTTGGTGTAGTTCACCTTCGAGATCACCTCGGGGTGCTGCTTCACGAACTCGTCGATCATCGGTTGGGTGAGCTGCAGGTTACCGGCCACGTCCAGAATGCTCAGCACCACCGGTTGCGACGGGGCGGCAGGGAGCTGTCCCGATGCACCGCCGGACGACTGCGCGGCCGGAGTGCTCGGAGCGCCGCAGCCGGCCAGCACCACAGCGAGCAGGGCGGCCGAGGCGAGGACGTGAGTGCGCCGGATGGTGCGCATAGGTGGTTCCCTTCGTCAACGCCGCGCCGGGCGCGAAACGCCGGGCGGCTGGGTTGTGCGGTTCTGGGCGTGGGTGGTGGTGTTCCGAACGAGCAGTTCGGTGGGCACTTCGCGGATCGTTGTCCGGCTGCCGGTGGTCTCGGCCAGCAGGTCGAGCATCAGGTCGACCGCGGCGCGGCCGGTCTGTTCCTTCGGGATGGCCAGCGTGGTGAGCGCCGGCTGGATCATCGAGGACATCGGAATGTCGTCGATTCCCACCAACGAGATCTCGCCGGGCACGTCGATCCCCCGATCCCGCAACGCGTTGAACAGGCCCAACGCCACCACATCGTTGTAGGCAAGCACCGCCGTGACGCCGGAGATCAGCACGCCATCGGCGGCCGCGATACCCCCGTCGAAGGTCGGAGCGAAATTGCCGATCTCGGCGAGTTCGATCCCGGCCGGGGTACAGGCTGCGCGCAACGCCCGGAGTCGTTCCCCGGACGACCAGCTCGATCGTGGTCCGGCCACGAACCCGAGGCTTCGATGGCCGAGGGCCGACAGATGCTCGATCACCTGCACCATGCCGCCGGCATTGTCGATCGACACCGCCGGGATGGCGCCCGAGCGGCGGTTCACCAGCACGATCGGCGTGTAGCTGGCAGCCTCCCGGACCTCTGCGGGTTTCATCCGCGGCGAGCACAGGATGACGCCGTCGACCTGCTTCGCCAGGGCGCGGACCAGGCCAGGCTCGGCCTTCGCGTCCTCGTCGGTGTCGGCCACGAAGATCTGATAGTCCGCCCGGTGGGCCTGATGTTGGATGCCCTTGACGATCGAGGGGAAGAACGGGTTGGCCAGGTCCGGCAGGATCAGCCCGAGATTGCCGGTCCGGCCGGTGATCAGCCCCCTGGCCGCCCGGTTCGGCCGATAACCCAGGTGGTCGGCCACCCGCAGTACCCGTTCCCTGGTGGTCGGATCGACGATGTCCGGCAACGCCAGTGCTCGGGAGACCGTGGCCGCGGAAACTCCGGCGGCTCGCGCCACATCACGGATGGTCACCGCCATCGCCGTTCCTCCTCCGCATCGAATCGACCAGTTGGGCCGAGTCTGAAACCCTTTGCAGAAATTGTCAACGGTTGCCGGACCCGGCTCGCGGTTTTTTTGTCCAGCGTGAATCCGATTGCACTGCTTGTAGTGTCGGCACCCAATCGGCTGTCCGCAGGTCTTGCGGCGTCGGCAATCTAGTGAAACCCTTTGCACGCCGAATCGCCCGGTTCGATCTGCCGGGCCGGCAGCCGACCGCAGGGAGCCACATGCCCAAGCCGCTGACCCTTCATCCGGATCGGGCGCTGCCCGCCGAGCCGTCGGTCCGCGGGATCGCCAGAACCCTGTATGCCGCCACCGCTGAGCTGCCACTGATCTGCATGCACGGCCATGTCGATGCGCAGACCTTCGCCGACAACTCTGCTTTCCCCGATCCGGCCGGACTGCTCATCACCGCGGACCACTACGTCACCAGAATGCTTGTTTCACAGGGAGTATCACTCGAGGCGCTCGGAGTGCCCCGGCTGGACGGCGGTCCGGTGGAGAGCGATCCCAGAGTCATCTGGCGCACCTTCTGCGAGCATTGGCACCTGTACCGCGGCACCCCTTCGCGATACTGGCTCGAACACGAGCTGGTGAACGTCTTCGGGGTGACCATCGAGCCATCGGCCGCGACCGCCGACAAGCTGTTCGACGCGATCGCCACCCGGCTCGACGAGCCGAAGTTTCGGCCACAGCAGCTGCTCGATCGGTTCCGGATCGAGCTGCTCTCGACGACCGATCCGGCGACGTCACCGTTGGCCGACCATGCACGTCTTCGTGACCAGGGGTTCACTTCACGGATCGTTCCGACCTTCCGTCCCGACGCCCTTCTGCACCTCGATTGGCCGGACTGGCGGCGGGATGTCGACACGCTCGGCGCGCTGGCCGGGGTCGACACCTCCGACTACGCCGGATTCCTGGCGGCTCTGCGATCTCGACGCGCGGCCTTCATCGCCGCGGGCGCGCTGGCCACCGATCATGGCCACTTCACCGCCGACAGCACACCGATGGACGCTGCGGCAGCCGGCGCGATCTACCGTCGGGCCATCGCCGACGATCGTGCCGCCGCCGACACCGAGGCCTTCGCCGCGCATATGTTGCACGTGATGGCGGGCATGTCGCGCGACGACGGATTGGTGATGCAGCTGCACCCCGGCGTGCTGCGCAACCACCACTCCCAGACCTTCCGAGATGTGGGTGCTGATCAGGGATTCGACATTCCGGTGTCGGTCGAGTTCACCCGGAGTCTGCGGCCGTTGCTGGAATCCTTCGGCCGCGACCCAGGTTTCCGGATGGTCCTGTTCACCGTTGACGAGACCACCTATCAGCGTGAACTCGCCCCGCTGGCGGGGGTGTACCCGGCGGTCCGGCTGGGTGCGCCATGGTGGTTCCTGGACAGTCCGGAGGGGATGCGCCGGTTCCGGGAGCAGGCGGTCGGGACCGCGGGTTTCTACAACACCTCCGGCTTCGTCGACGACACCCGAGCCTTCGCCTCCATCCCGGCCCGTCATGATCTCGCCCGGCGGATCGACGCCGGCTACCTCGCCCGGCTGGTGGCCGAACATCGGATGAGCGAGGAAGAGGCCGTGCAGACCGCAGCGGATCTGGCCTATCACCTGCCCAAGAACACCTACGCCCCGACACCGGCAATGGCCGGCAGCAGCTGACGGCGGGCGGGCCGGGCCAGATCACCCAGGTCGCTTCTGCAGCTCATCATCGGCACCGCGCCAGGGCCGTTGTGGGAAGATCACCCCTATGGGAACGCAGCGGTGAATGCCCCCGAAGTGCAGGATCTCGGTGAGCGCCGGGAAGCCATCAAGTCCATCGTGCTGCGCGACGGCTACGCCCGGATCGACGATCTGACCCGGTCGCTGAACGTCAGCTTGATGACCATCCACCGGGACCTCGATGCGCTGGCCCACCAGGGTTACCTGACCAAGATCCGCGGCGGCGCCACCGCCAATCCGTCCGCGTTGCTGGCCGCCAAGGTCACTGAGCGGGCGGTGGCCATGCAGGACGAGAAGACGTCGATCGCCGCCCATGCTGCCACCCTGTTCCGGACCGGGCAGACCGTTTTCCTGGACGACAGCACCACCGCGATGGCGACGCTGCCACACCTCATCGCCGCCGCGCCGATCACCGTGGCCAGCAACTTCCTGCCAGTGATCAACAGGCTCACCGGGGTGCCGAGCCTGGAGCTGATCGTGCTCGGCGGGATCTATCACGAGGTGCCGGAGGCTTGCTTCGGCAGTCGGACCGTCGATGCCATCGAGCATTTGCACGCTGACTTGGCGCTCATGTCCACCACCGGGGTGCGCGGCAGTGCCTGCTATCACCGGTCCGAGTTCACCGTGACCTCCCGGCTGGCGTTCCTGCAGAACGCGACCACCAGGGTGCTGCTGGTGGATCATGCGAAGTTCGGCCGACCGGCCACCCACCGGCTGTGCAAGCTGACCGATTTCGACCTGGTGATCACCGATCAGGGCATCGATGACGAGGACGCGGAGGAGCTGCGCGCCGCCGGCGTCAACCTACAGATCGCCGCACCGATTGCTCGGTGAGCACCGACCCTCAACCCTGCAACGTTTCCGGGTTCGCGCAGTGCGGCAGCGAACCGTCGTCCAGGAACTGGGCGACTGCGGCGATCACCGCCGATGCCGAGAACTCCGACACCCTGCGGGACGAGCCGGCCAGGTGCGGGGTGGCCACCACCCGCGGCATCCGCGGTACCGGATCGTCGGCTGCCGGCGGCTCCGGATCCCAGACGTCGATCGCCGCGCCGGCCAACTTCCCGGACTGCAACGCCGCCGTCAGATCCGCGGATTCGACCAGTTCACCACGGGCGGTATTGACGAAATAGGAACCCGTACGCATCCGCCGGAAGAACGCTGCGTCCGCCAAACCGGTGGTCTCCGGGGTGAGCCTGGCGTGCATGCTGACGATCTCGCTGCCGGCCAGCAAGTGCTCCAGGTCAACGGGTTCGGCGCCGGCGCCGGTAATCTTGTCCGCCGGGGCATAGGGGTCGCACACCAGCACTTTCGCTCCGAAGGCCAGCAGCAGCCGGGTGACGTGGGCGCCGATCGCCCCGAACCCGATGAGTCCGACGGTGCTCGATCCGAGTTCGGGACCGGTCAGCTCGCGCCGGAAATACCGACCGTCCCACCGCCCGGACGCCAGCGCCTTGGTACCGGCGCCGATGTTCCTGGTGACCGCAATCATCATCCCCACGGCGAATTCGGCTGCAGCAGAAAGGTTCCGGCCCGGCAGGTAGCCAACCGGGATGCCTCGGGCGGTGGCCGCCGACACGTCGATGTTCACTGGACCACCGCGGGTGCTGCCGATCATCCTGAGCCCGGCGGCCCCGTTGATCAGCTGGGCGGTGACCGGCGCAAGGTGGGTGACCAGGACGTCAACATCCGTCGCCAGCGCAGCCATCTCACCCGGATCACCGGCTGCCTCCCGGACCCCGTCCCGGTCGGTCCATGGCTCGTCGGGCCAGCCCGAGGAGTGCCGGATCACCTCGACCGGGCCGAATCCGGCGAGCTGCGCGATGGCCTGTTCGGCCAGCGCATCGGCGGTGATGAAGCGGTCGCCGGCGCACAGCACCCGGACCGTCACCGGATCCGCTCCCCCGACTCGGGGTCGAACAGGTACACCCGCGACGGCTCGGCGGTGAACCGAACCTCGTCGCCTGGTCGATGGTCGGCATTCGGCGGCAGCTGCACCACCACCGGGCCCTCCCAGCCCGGCACCGACACGGTGATCAGGGTGAACTCCAGCAGATCCTCTACCACCAGCACTTCCGCCGTCATCGCCGGACCGTCGGCGCCGGCCAGTCGGCAGTCCTGGGGCCGCACCCCCACCGACACCGCGGCGCCGACAACCGCAGCCATTGCCGAACTGATCAACACCCCGTCGGTACCGACCCGGACCGCGGCGGACCCGCCGTCCCGCGCAACCGTCCCGGTCAACAGGTTGATCTTCGGCTCGCCGACGAAATCGGCTACGAAACGGTTGGCCGGATCGTCGTACACCTCGTCCGGGCTACCGATCTGCTGGATCACCCCCTGGTCCATCACCGCGATCCGGTCCGCCAGCGAGAGTGCCTCCAGCTGGTCGTGCGTCACCACGATGGTGGTATAACCGAATTCCCGTTGCAGCACCTTGAGTTCCCGGCGCACCCGCTGCCGCGCGGACGCGTCCAGGTGGGACAACGGTTCGTCCAGCACCAGCACCTGGGGATTGCGGATCAGCGCCCGGGCCAGCGCCACCCGTTGCTTCTGTCCCGACGACAATCCGGCCGGCCGCAGTGGCAACAGATCGGTCATCTCCAGCCGCTCGGCAATCCGGTCCACGGCCGCCCCGGCGCCAGGCACCTTGCGAGCGCGCAGCCCGTAGGCCAGGTTCTCCCGCACGGTCAGCGGCGGGTAGAGCGCATAGGACTCAAAGCCCACACCGACGTCCCTCTTGCCGGCCGGTAGATCCTTGATCGAGAAGTCCCCGACCCTGATGTCGCCCGACGTCACGGTCTCCAGACCCGCGATCATCCGCAGCGTGGTGGTCTTCCCACAGCCGGACGGACCGAGCAGCGCGACCAATTCACCCGGCTCGATCGTCATGTTGATGCCCTTGACCGCCTCGAAGGACGGGCGGCCCCTGGTGACATACGTCTTGTGCAGGTCGTCCAGCAACAGCCGGTTGCCGGACGCCCGGGCCACCGCCCCCGGCGCGGGGCCGGCAGTCGGTCGGCCGAGAGGTGGTGCCACCACAGTCTTCTCCGGATCAGGCATTCCGATCCTCCGATCCGAGCGTCGGGCCGGGAGCAACCGGCATCGGCGGAGCGCCACCGGCGCCGGGCGGGGTAGCGCTGGTGCCGGGCGAAGTATCCGGACCGGCAGCGCGGATATCATCGCCGACCGGGCCGGCAGCACTGCCCAGTCGGATGGTGTCCTGGGTTGGATCGTCGGTACCGGCAAAGACGTGCACCGACCTGGTGGGAATCGTCAGCGTCACCGGCGCGCCCTCCGGCAAGGCGCCGGCACCGTCGGACAACGCGATCAGGGTGCCGTCCCCGACCGTCACCGAAAGTTCGATCTGTCGACCGAGCCGCTCCGCCAGGCCGACCTGTCCCTCGATCGTCAGCTTCGCGCCGTCGGGGTGCGCCGGCCGACCGCCGGCATGCAGGTCGCCGGGCCGCAGCCCCAGCCGCAACCGGCGCCGCTCCCCGAGATCCAACCCCGGTGGCACCGGCAGCGCCAGCGCACCGCCGAGCGAAACCAAGGCACCATCGACGATCTCGGCGTCGACGATGTTCATCTCCGGTTGCCCGAGGGACCTGGCGACGAACGTATCCGCCGGCTGCAGCCAGATCTCCGACCTGGTGCCGACCTGCACCAATCGTCCGGCCCGCAGTACTCCGATCCGGTCACCCAACGACAACGCCTCCTGATAGTCGTGGGTGACGTACATCGTGGTGGTGTTCGACATCTGCCCCAGTCGCTTCAGTTCGGCTCGCATCGACGCTCGCAGTTTGGCGTCCAGGTGCGACAGCGGCTCGTCCAACAGGTACAGGTCGGCCGGCCGGACCAGTACCCGGCCCAGCGCGACGCGTTGTCGTTGGCCGTTGGAGAGCTCCCGTGGCAGCCGCTGCTGCAGCTGATCGATGCCCAAAGTGGTGGTGACGGCGTCGATCCGCTCCTGTTGCAGTTGAGCCGAGTACCGTCCGGTGCGACCGGACCGCAGCGGCGATGCCAGATTCTCGAACACCGTCTTCTGCGGGTACAGCGCATACGACTCGAAGGCCATCGCCACATTGCGCCGGTAGGGCTCGACTCCGGTCATGTCGACCCCGGCAATACTGATCGACCCGGAATCGATCTCCTGTAGCCCGGCAATTGATTTCAGCGTGGTGGTCTTGCCGGCCCCGGATGGACCGAGAATCACGAAGAACTCACCGTCGGTGATCTTCAGGTCCAGCTCGACAAGTGCCTGCTTCTTGCCGTAGCTCTTGGACAGTCCGGACACCGTCAACGTGGCCATCAGGCCTTCACCGCCCCGAATGACAGGCCGCGCACCAGATATCGCTGGATGCAGAGCGCGAGGATCAGCGGTGGCAACGCTCCGATGATCGCGGCGGCCGCCGCGTGGTTGTAGTAGATCTGGCCACCGCCACCCTGGAAGGTGCTGATCGCCACCGTTGCGGTCTTCAACGTGTTGTTCGCCAGCACCAGCGGAAACACGTAGGAGTTCCAGGCGAAGATGAAGGCCAGCAGCGCGCCGGCGGCGATGCCCGGCCGGACCAATGGAAGGGCGATCTTTCCGAACGCCTGAAAGCGGGTGTACCCGTCCAGCAGCGCCGCCTGTTCGAGATCTGCGGGCAGATCCTGGAAGTAGGACCGCAGGATCCACACGATCAGCGGCATGGTCACCAGCTGCAGTACCCAGATCAGGCCGAGATGCGAATCCAGCAGGCCGGAGATCCGGTAGATGACGAACAACGGCACCAGCACCATCAACTCCGGCGCGAACCGGAACGACAGCATCTGGAACATCAGGTCGTCGCTGCCCTTGTACCGCCACCGACCGGCCGCATATGCGGCCGGGATACCGATGACCAACGACACCAGCACGGCACCGGCGGAGGTCAGCAGGCTGTTCAGCAATCCCTCCCGCAGGTCCGCCCCGGTGCTGCCGCCCAGCACGAACGAGTAGTTGTCGAACGTCGGGGAGAAACTGAAGTAGGTGTTCTGCTGATCGATCGTGGACTTCAGTGACAGCAGGATCAACCAGACGATCGGGAACAGCGAGAATACGAACCAGAGCAGGGTCAGTAGATCCGCCCCGACCCCGGCGACGGTGAACCGGCTGCGCCCCGGCATCAATTCGCGACGGGCCATGTCAGCTCTCCGCTCCGGCCGCTCGGCGCTGGGCCTTGCCGAGGGCGCTGACCAGGAATCGGGCGGCGATGAACACGATCGCCCACAGGATCAACATGTAGGTGGCCGCCCTGGAATACGAACCGGAGTTGAAGGTGTCCTTGAAGGCGCTGATCTGCAGGGTGGTGGTGGCGGTGCCTGGCCCGCCGCCGGTCAGGATGTACGGGATGTCGAAGATCTTCAGACAGTCCATGAATCGAAAGATCACCGCCACCAGGATGTACGGCCAGATCAGCGGCAACATCAGCCTCCGAAACATGTAGAAGCCACCGGCGTCATCGACCGCGGAAGCTTCGAAGGGCTCCTTTGGCAGCGAACGGATCCCGGCCAGCACCAGGATCGCCACGAACGGCGTGTAGATCCAGACGTCGACCAGTACCGCGGAGTACAGCGCCCTGGTGTCGGACAACCAGTCGAATCCCTTGGAGCCCAACAGGTAGTTGAGCACCCCGAAGTCCGCGTTGAACATGAACTTCCAGGCAAGGGCGGCGATGGCCGGCGCAATCATCAGCGGCAGAATCAATACTTTCTCGAAGATCCGGCCGATGATGGTCGCCCGATTCAGCAGCAGCGCCACCCCGACGCCGAGCACCGTCTCCAGCAGGGTGGCCAGCACCGCGTACTGAATCGTCACCCAGGCCGCCGGGCCGATGAAGAAGGTGCTGTCCGGGTTGAGGATCCTGCCGAAGTTCTTGAAGCCGACCCAGTCGACACTGTTCTCGTTCTGGCTGGAGTAGTTCTGGAATGCGTACAGCACACCGACGACGAACGGGTAGAGGATGCCGATGATCAGCGCCACCGCCGGCACCGTCAGCAGGTACGGGCGCAGCGATCGACGCCAGCGCGGCACCGCAGGTGGTCGGCTTCCGGCCGGCGGTGCGGCCCGGTTCCCTGTTCCCGGCGGGGCCTCGCCCTTCACGGTTGACGACATATCGAACAGCTCCTTGGCAGGTCGGCCTCGGCTGGATGGCGGCTACTTGCGGATCCGTCCGGTGGGCAGTGATCCGGCCCACCGAACGGAGATGGATCAGGTGTTCACCACGTCCGCATTGGCCTTCACCAGTGCGTCGAGGGTGGATTTGGCGTCCTTGCCGCCGTAGATCTCCTGCAGGGCGCCGGCCCAGTTCTCGGTGGAGGTGAAGAACTGTTTCTGCGGGGTGAACTGGATCTTGGTCGAGCCGATCACCTTCTCGAAGGTGTCCAGGTAACCCGGGTAGTCCGAACCGATGGACTTCTTGAACGGACCGCTGAACACGCTCTGTCGGACCGGGTCCGCAAAGGAGCCGCTGGACGCCGCCTTGTTCAGCGCCTCCTTGCCGGTGGCCCACTGGATGAAGAGCCAGGCCGCGAGTTTCTGCCCGGGGTCGATGGCCGAATTCATCGCCAACGACCAGGTCCACAGGTTGGTCGCGTAGCTGCCGTCCTTACCGGCCGGGCCTGGATGCCAGCCGAGTTTGCCGGCCACCTTGGTGCCCTTCCACTTCGGGTAGGTGGCGGAGTCGGCGTCGTAGACCATCATGGCCTTGCCGTCCGCGAGATCCTGGGTGCAGTTCGGATACTCGTAGGTGGTCCAGCTGGAAGGACCGGCCGACTTGGCCAGGGCAGCCCACTTCTTGGTGAACTCGACCGCGGCATCCGAGTTCATCACCGGCATCAACTTTCCATCCTTGAACTCATAGTCCTTGCCGCCCTCACGGGTGTACTGGGTCATGAAGCCGGGATGGATGGTGGCCCAGGACTTGCTGCCGCGGAAAGCAATGCCGTAGGTGCCGGCCGACCTGTCGGTGAGCTGGTCGGCCAGATCGATCAGGTTGTCGAAGGTGTCCGGCAGTTTGATCTTCTTGCTGTCGAAGACGGCCTTGTTGTAGCAGATGACGTTGGTCTCGAACCCCCACGGGATCGCCCACTGACCGCCGGATCCGAGGGCGGAGCCGGTCTGGAAGTCCCATCGGGTCGAGGTGCGCAGACCTTCGAAGATGTCCTCGAAGTCGTACTCCGGCGAGGTGGCGGACTTGTTGTCCAGCCAGGGCTTCAGATCCTCCATCCATCCGGGAGGTCCGTACTGCCAGATGAAGTAGGCGCCGGTCATGAAGACGTCATGGGTCTTGGATTTGCCCTGCAGTTCGGCGTTCAGTTTGGTGAAGTAGTCGCCCTCGGGCACGTCGTCGTGTTCAACGGTGATGCCGGTGAGCGTGGTGAACTCGTCGTACAGCTTCAGGCTGTCGAAAGCGGAAACGTACGGGTGCGGCGTCCGCAGCAGCCGCAACGTCTTGCCGGAGGCCCGCTTCCAGTCGAAGGCGCCGCTGACGTCGGCGGTCGCCGATCCAGAAGCCGCCGGGGCCGCGCCGTGGGTGGCGCACGAGGACAGCAGCGGGATACCGATGGCCAGCCCGCCGAGGCCGGCAGTCCTGAGCAGACGGCGGCGGGACAGCTGCATCCCGGCGAGAGAGTCGTAGACGGGTTCGCGCATGGTTCCTCCGTGAGCTGGGTCCGGCTGTTCGGTACCGGAGTGGTGATCGGTGGGTGCTGCTGCGTGCAGTGGGCCGGGTGTTGATGGATATCGATGCTGACACGAATCTGTTGTGCTGGAACGATTCCGCCGACCCGGCGGACGCTCAGCTGCGGACCAGTGCCGCCTCCAACGGCACGTTGAACGACAACAGGGCGGCCCCGGAATCGGGGTCGGCACTGACTGACAGAGTGGTCAACGTCCCGGTGTTCAGCTGTGGCATCACCCGCCGATATCGGCGCAGTGGGATGCCGAGCAGTGAACACAGAGTCAGCCGGAAGAACGTGTTGTGGGCGACCACCAGCACCATCCCGTCGGGATGGATGGCGGCGATCCGGTGCAGTGCCGACCGGCCGCGGGCGGCGGCCTCCGCCGGCGGTTCGGCATCCGGGAACTGTCCGCCGACCGGGTCCATGATGAATCGATGTGCGACATCTGGCTCGCTGTCACCGATCTCGCCGATCGTTCGGCCCTCGGCGATGCCGAAGTGCACTTCCCGCAGATCGTCGAGAACCGTCGGCTGGATACCGAGGACCCTGGCCACCGGCGCAGCCGTCTCCAGGGCCCGGCGGATCGGCGAGCTGTACAACGCATCCGGCCGGACCTGCCCGGCCCATTCGGCCAGCAGCTCCGCCTGCTGCACTCCGGCCGGGGTCAGATCGACATCACTGGATCCGGCATAGCGGTTCTCCGCGTGCCACACCGTTTGTCCGTGCCTGGCCACCACGATGGTGGCGTGCGCGGCCGTCATCGAAGAGCCCGCTGTGGCGCGGTCTGCAACCATCCCCGATCGCGCAGGGCACCGACGAATTCCTGGTACGCGGCGTCGAATCGAGCTGCCCGAGTGTGGTCCGGCTGATAGCTGCGCGAGGGCTGCACCATCTTCTCGGCGGTCCGGCCGACGGCGCCGGCCGGGGACGCGGCTAGTATCGCCATTCCCACGGCGGCGTCCGCCGACTGCGGCCGGACCACCTCGACGCCGAGCAGGTCGCAGCGCAGCTGGTTCCAGTACTCGTTGCCGGCAGCGCCGCCGACGAAGCTGATCGGGCCCACCACGTCGGCCCCCAGCTCCCGCAGCCGGTGGAAGGCCAGCCGCTCGGTGAAGGCGATGCCCTGCAGCACAGCGGCGAATCGGGCGGCGTCGTTGTCGGGAACTCCGGCCGAGAATCCAGTCGCCGCCGGGGCAACGAACGGGAACCGTTCCCCGGGCCCGGCCAACGGGTAACAGATTCCGCCGGCCGGTTCCCAGTCGGCGGCGGCCACCGTCAATGCGTCCAGATCGGCGCCGGGAAAGTCGCGGGCGATGATGCCCGCTCCGACGCTGGACGCGCCACCGGGCAGCCATCCACCGTCCGGATTACGATGCGAATACACCGCGCCGGTCGGGTCGATGATCGGCGCCGTGGTGCTGCCCTTGAGTACCAGAGTGGTACCCAGTGCCGAGCTCCACCGACCGGGAAGCACGGCGCCGCAGGCGATCTGGGAGGCGCAGCCGTCCGTCATCCCCGCCTTGACCGGCGTGCCGGCCGGGATTGAAGTGGCAGCCGCGGCGGCCGGGCTGACCTGGCCGATCACCGTTCCGGGGAGCACCACCTCCGGCAACAACGCGACGTCCAGGCCGAGGCTGTCGAAGACGTCGACCGGCCAGCGCAGGGTGGTCAAGTCGACTCCGGTCTTGAGCGCCTGACTGGAATCGGTGGCGGTCTGCTCGCCGGTGAGCTGGGACACCAGATGGTCTCCCTGATGAACGATCCGCGCGCCGGCGGGGACCAGGCCCTGCTCGAGGAGCCAGATGGCTCTGGGCAGGGCCCAGCTCGGCTGCATCCGCACGCCGAACCGGGCCCACACATGTGATCCGGCGGCGATGGCCCGCTCTGCCTGGGCGGCGGCCCGGCCGTCGTTGTACATCAGGCCCGCGGTCAGCGGCTGCAGCCCGGGATCCTGCACCAGAATGGTGCCGGAGGTGGCATCAAGCGCCACTGCCGCCAGCGGACGGTGGCCCCGGCCGGCCAGTGCCTGTTTAGTGGCACGGCAGACGGCGTCCCACCACTCGCGAGGGTCCTGCTCATGCCGGACGCCATCGCGTCGGCCGCTGCGCAAGGGGTGCGACCCGGTGCCCAACAACAGACCTTCGGCATCCAGCAGGGCCGCCCGAACGCCTTGGGTGCCCACGTCGATGCCCAGCGACAGCGCATCACCTGGGAACGGCGCGGCCAACCGCTCCAGTTCAGGTTGCTGCACGTGATCCACCTCACTGTTAGGACCTTGAGGTAGATATAACAGCGGTGGCGAGAGAAAGGCAACAGCTATCCCGAACTATCTCGGAAACGGTCCCCCGGGAGGTCGACCTTTTCGCGGCTCCGTCGCTACGCGAAAAGACGCACTCGGCCGCGGCTCGGCAGGTCACGACCGCCTTGTGGCCGCTGTCACATCCTGTTAGATTGCCTGCGATGTCTAACAGCCTTATCGGTCGGCGGCTTCCGTCGGCCGCGACTGTCAGCAGCTGACCGCGGACCACTCACTGGGAGCTCACCGATGACCCACCCGGCTGGCGTCGCTGGAGCACTCCCGGCGGTTGCCGGAGTTCCGTCCGTGCTCTCCGTCGCCAGCCGCACAGCAGCCCTGGAGTCGCTGGCCGGCACCGGCACCACCCCGGTCGACGTGTTGGTGATCGGCGGCGGGGTGACCGGAGCCGGCTGCGCCCTGGACGCCGCCACCCGCGGCTTGTCGGTGGTGCTGGTGGAAGCCGGAGATCTGGCCGTCGGCACATCGTCCCGATCCGGCAAGACGTTCCATGGGGGTTTGCGGTACCTGGAGCAGTTGAACTTCTCGCTGGTACACCACGCCATCGTCGAGCGTGACCTGATGGCAAATGTGGTGGCGCCCTACATCTCTCGCCCCACGCCGTTCTTGTATCCGTTGACCAAGCACTGGGAGCGGCCGTATGCCGGTTCCGGAATCCTGCTGTACGACCTGTTCGGCCTACGCGGACGGGCCGTCCCCCGGCATCGGCACTACACCCGGCGGGGCGCGGTCGGTCATTCGCCGTCGCTCGATGGGGCAGTGGTCACCGGCGGCATTCGGTACTACGACGTATTGATGGACGATGCCAGGCACACCATGGCGGTGGCTCGGACCGCCGCCGGCTTCGGTGCCAGGGTGATCACCCGGGCACCGGTGGTCGCATTGTTGAAGACGGGCCAGCGGGTCAGCGGCGCGGTGATCACCGATGCGGTCACCGGGCGACGTCACGAGATCCACGCCCGGGTGGTGATCAACGCCGCCGGCGCATGGTCGTCCGAGGTACAGCAACTGGCCGGCGTGCACACCTTCGACGTGGTACCGGCGAAGGGCGTGCACCTGCTGGTGCGCGGTGACGCCATCGACTCCGGCTCCGGAATCCTGGCCAGGGCAACGGATTCCATCATCATCGCCAGGCCATGGTTGGGCTACTGGCTGGTCGGCACCACCGACACCCCGTGGGCGGGGGACAAGGGCCGGCCGGTGGCCGATGTCAGCGACATCGAGTACCTGTTGAGTGAGCTGAACCATTTTCTGCGGAGGAAGATCACCGTCGATGACGTCGTCGGTGTATTCGCCGGTGTCCGCCCGCTGCTGAAGGCGGTTCACCCGGGGGGCGCGGCAGATGCCGGCACCACATCGGCCCTGTCCAGAGATCATTCCGTCGTCCGGGCACCGGATGGCCTGGTCACCATCGTCGGCGGGAAGTACACCACCTACCGGTTGATGGCTGCCGATACCGTCGATGCGGCGCTGGCCGATGCCGAGATGACGGCCCCGGACTCGGTGACGGCATCGACGCCCCTGATCGGCGCAGCAGGCTATCGGGCGCTGATCAATCGGACCGCCGCGCTGGCCAGGGACTACCGGCTGCCGATCAGCCAGATCCAGCGACTCCAGTTCCGCTACGGCACGTTGCTCACCGAGGTGCTGGCGGCCGGCACCGCGAACCCGACGGCCATCGTTCCGCGCCCGGACTGGGGCAACTATCTGCCGGCCGAGCTGCGCTACGCGGCGACCGCGGAAGGAGCGATGACGCTCACCGACGTGATGGAACGTCGCACCCACCTGGCCATCGAACTGCCGGACGGCGGGGTCGAAGCCGCCCCTGAGATCGCCGAACTGCTGGCCGACGTGCTGGATTGGGACGCCGGCACGGTCGACCGGGAAGTCGCCGACTACCGGGCGGCCGTCGCCGAAGACCGCCAGGCGCTGGAGAAGCTCAGGGCCGAACATCGGGAGACTGCCGGATGACGGCCGCAGCGCCGGCGGCCGGCTACCGCGGCGTGATATTCGACATGGACGGGATCGTCGCCGATACCGAGCACCTCTGGGACGCGTCCTGGACTGCGTTCGCCCGGCGTCACGGCACCGATTGGACCCACACCGATTCCGTTCGGCTGCAGGGAATGTCGGTGCCGGAATGGGCCGCGCAGCTGGCATCTGACAGCGGGGTCCCGGAGAAAGCGGTCGAAGCTGCGCGCAGTTGTGTCGACTTCATCGTGCGGGCGGTCGGCGACGGGGACGGACAGCTGATCGACGGCGCTGCCGAACTGATCGGCTATGCGGCGCAACGGGTTCCGGTCGCGCTGGCCACCTCTTCGGATCGACGCATCATCGACACATTGCTGGCCGCTCGCGGGGTGGATCACTGGTTCTCCGCCACGGTGTCCAGCGCCGAGGTCGATCGCGGCAAGCCCAGCCCGGATGTGTACCTGGAGGCCGCTCGGCGGATCGGCGTCGACGGCCGGCCGGCGATCGGGATCGAGGACTCCGGCAACGGTATTCGGGCGGCCCACGGCGCCGGGCTCTACACCATTGCCATTCCCAACCGACAGTTCCCGCCAGATGCGCAGGCTCTGGCGGTGGCCGATCATGTTGCCGCCGATCATGCGGATGCGTTGTCGCACCTGCGGTTGCTGCTGCCGACCGACCCGTGTCGAACCCGCTGACCGTCACTGTCTGAAGGATGTGAGCATCGTGGCCAACGTCTACAACGATCCGGCGCAGTTCAAGGACGACGCCACCGCGGGGTTCCTCGCGGCCTACGCCCGATATGTGGAGCAGGTGCCGAACACCTCGGCGGTGATGCGCAGGGGCGGCCACCAGGCCGGCAAGGTCAGCGTCATCATCGGCGGCGGAAGTGGCCACTACCCGGCCTTCTGCGGCACCGTCGGACGTGGGCTGGCCGATGGTGCGGTGATCGGCGACATCTTCACTTCGCCGTCCGCCGAGCAGGCTTATCGCACCGCCAGGGCGCTGGACGGCGGCGCCGGGGTGCTGTTCAGTTTCGGCAACTATGCCGGCGACGTGATGAATTTCGGCAGCGCCGAACAGCGCCTCAAGGCCGACGGTATCGATTGCCGCACGGTGCTGGTGACCGACGATGTCGCCTCCGCACCGATCGCTGAACGGGAAAAGCGACGAGGGGTGGCGGGCGATTTCATGGTGTTCAAGGTCGCCGGGGCCGCCGCGGACCAGGGTGCGGACATCGACCGGGTGGAAGCGTTGGCGCGCAGAGCCAATGCCGCCACCGTCAGCTTCGGAGTGGCCTTCCACGGCTGCACTTTCCCCGGCAGGGACCAGCCGCTGTTCCACGTCGAGAAAGGCAAGATGGACCTCGGCCTGGGCATTCACGGCGAGCCAGGCATCAGGACCGTCGACCGAGTGCCGGCCGCGGAACTCGCCGGTCTGCTGCTGCAGCCGTTGCTGGACGAACGACCGGACGGCAACGGGCGCGCCGCAGTGATCCTGAACGGGCTGGGCGCCACCAAGTACGAAGAGCTGTTCGTGCTCTGGGGGACCCTGGACGGGTTGCTGTCCAGAGCCGGCATCGAGGTGGTGCAGCCAGAGGTCGGTGAACTGGTGACCAGCCTGGACATGGCCGGCTGTTCGCTGACCATCACCTGGTTGGACGACGAACTGGAGCAACTGTGGCTGGCTCCGGCCGACACCCCGGCCTTCCGACGCGGCGCCCTGCCGGCCCTACCGGCGGCCACCTCGGCCGGGCTGGAAACTGCCGGGTCTGCCGCCGGGCAGCCTTCACATCGACCGGGGACCCCGCAGGGTGACGCGGATTCACGCGCGGTGGCGGCGCTGGCATTCGCTGCCATCGGCGCCATGCTGCAGACAGTCATCTCGGTCGAGGACGAGTTGGGCCGGATCGACGCGGTCGCGGGTGACGGTGACCATGGCGTCGGCATGGTTCGCGGGCTACGGGCCGCCGAGGCTGCCGCCGGGCTGGCGGTGAGCGCCGGCGCTGGAGCCGCCGGCACGCTGGCCGCGGCCGGAGCCGCCTGGGCGGACAAGGCCGGCGGTACTTCCGGGGTGTTGTGGGGAGCGATTCTGTCGGCGGTCGGAGCCGGGCTCGGTGACGTCGGGCGGCCGGGCGCCGCGGTGGTGGCCGCCGCCGTCGCCGCCGGAGCCGACGCACTCGGCGAACTCGGCCGCTGCCGGCTCGACGACAAGACCATGTACGACTCGCTGCGACCCTTCGCCAACGCGCTCACCGAGCAGGTCGGTGCCGGGGCAAAGTTGGCGCAAGCCTGGGTGGCTGCTGCCCAGGTGGCCACCGAGAAGGCCGCGGCCACCGCAGATCTGGTGCCCAAGCTGGGCCGCGCCAGACCGCTGGCCGAGCGTAGTGTCGGTACTCCGGATGCCGGCGCCACCTCGATGGCCATGGTGCTGACCACAGTCGGTCAACTGCTCTGGGATGCCCGGAAGGAGGCCGATGGACGTGACAAACTACCGCCTGCTGATCGGTAGTGACGACGCGGGAGCCCAGTACAAGCAGGTGCTGGCCGCGGACCTGGCCGCCGATGCCCGGGTCTCGACCGTGCACGACGTCAGCGTCCGGTCCGGACTGGCCGACGGATGCTCCTACGGCGAGGTCGGTATCGCCGCCGGGAGGATCATCGCGGCCGACGACGCAGACCGGGCAGTGCTGATCTGCGGTACCGGGATCGGGATGGCGATTTCAGCGAACAAGGTGCCCGGGATCAGGGCCACCACCGCACACGACAGCTTCAGTGTCGAACGGTCGATCCTGTCCAACGACTGCCAGGTGCTGGCCATCGGACAGCGAGTGATCGGCGTCGAATTGGCCAGGCGCCTGGTCAGGGAATGGCTGTCGTACGAGTTCGATCCGTCGTCACACTCATTCGCCAATGTCGCGGTGATCACCGCCTACGAGGACCGCAACGCTGCCCCATCAGGCAACGTCAAGGAGGACTGATGGCCGACCGACCTCTCTACATCGGAGTGGACGCCGGCACCTCGATGGCCAAAGCCGCCGCGTTCGACGAGGGCGGCAAGATGATCACCGTTGCCTCCCGACCAGTCCCGCTGCAGCATCCGGGGCCCGGGCGGGTCGAACAGGACCCTGAGGTGATCGTCCGCAGCGTGCAGACGGTGCTCGCCGAGGTCTGCGCGAGCACCGGGGTCCGGCGGCCCGAACTGGTGGCGATCACCGGACAGGGCGACGGATGCTGGCTCTTCGACGAGCACGCAGTCCCGGTCCGAGCCGGCATCTCCTGGATGGACGGTCGGGCCGGCGGCATCGTGCGGGACTGGGAGACCTCCGGCATCTGCGATGCCATCTTCGCCGAGAATGGCAACATGATGTTCCCCGGCGCGCCGGCCCCGATCCTGGCCTGGCTGGATCAGCACGAGCCGGAGGTGTTGGCCCGAGCAAGTACTGCCGGATATCTCAAAGACCTGTTGCTGCAGCACTTCACCGGAGTCCGGGCCACCGACAGCAGCGAGGCCTCGCTGCCGTTCGGCGCGCTGAACATCGATCCGGACGGCCCTCTCGATGACTACTCCGCCGCCGTGCTGCAGCACACCGGCCTGAGCCATCGGGCCGGGCTGCTGGCGCCCGTGCAGCGACCACTGCCGACCGGAAACCTGACCGCATCCGGTGCCGGCACCAGCACCCTTCTGCCCGGCACCCCGATCGTCGCCGGACCGTACGACATCCCGGCCTGTGCCATCGGGGCCGGACGACTCGGGCCGGGTGACGGGCTGCTGATCGTCGGAACCACCCTGGCCTGTTCGGTGCTGATCGACCGGGTCGATCTGTCCGGGCCGCGGGCCGGGATGACGATCACCATGCCCGATCCTGGGCGCTGGCTGCGGGTGATGGCGGCGATGGTCGGCACGGCCAGCCTGGACTGGGCACTCGGCATGCTCGATGTCCGGTTCGAGGCGCTCAACGATCTGTTGGAGCAGACCCCGGCCGGCTCCAACGGAGTGCAGGTGTTGCCCTACCTTGCGCCGTCCGGGGAACGCGCGCCTTTCGTCGATCCAGCTGCCAACGCCCAGTTCTCGGGGATCAGTCTGACGTCCACCCGTGACGATCTGATCCGCGGCCTCTGCGAGGGGCTGGCCTACGCAGCCCGCAGCTGCTTCGATGCGGCCGGCCTCACCGGCGACGTGTACGTCTGCGGGGGTGGCTCCCAATCACCCGCCTGGCTGCGGATCTTCGCCTCCGTACTCGGCCGGCCACTGTTCCTGGCCAGGACCGGTGAAGTCGGCGCCCGCGGCGCCGTATTGGCCGCAGCTGCGGCGACCGGCCGCTCATTGGATGCCGAGCTCTGGACGGGTCCGTTGGAGACGGTTCACCCGGTCGCCGCCGACGTCCAGCTCTACCACGACGGATACGAGCGTTTCGGCGAGTTGCTGGCCGCTGCCCGGCCGTTGTGGTCGCATTAGCAATGCGGTCCACAGCGACGCACCCGAGCCGGTGATCGGCGTCGAGGTCTGGGCCGGGATCGACGTCGGCACCACCGGCGCCAAGCTGGTACTGGTCGGCAGGGACGGTCGAGCGGTTGCTTGCGGGACTCGTCGATACCCGAGAACCGCGGCCGCGGATAATGATCCGGCCGCCATGGAACAGGATCCCGAGGACTGGTGGTCCGTCGTCGGCGGATTGTTGCGGGAGCTGGTGCCGGGGCACCGGGTGTCCGGGGTTGCGGTGACGTCACAGGCGCCGTCTCTGGTCGGCGTCGGTACCGACGGGCTACCAGTCGGTCCCGCACTGCTGTGGGCGGATCGCCGGGCCCAGGCCGAGGCGCTGGAGATACAGGAGGCGCTGGCGGCCGATCGGATCGACCCGCTCGACACTCCCGGCGACGCCTATTTCGGCACCGGCAAGCTGCTCTGGCTGGCCCGCAATCGTCCCGGCCAGCTGGATCGCTGCCGACACGTGTTGTCCGCCAACGGTTTCCTCGTTTACCGGCTGACGGGGCGGTTCACCCTGGATGTGTCCACCGGCACCCTGCTGCAGGGCTTCCACCGTGATGGGCCGGATCCGGCGCTGGCCCGGCTGGGAGTGCCGGTCGGCCTGTTGCCGCCACTGCTGGCGAGCACCGACCTCGTCGGTGTGGTGACCGCTGCTGCCGCCGAAGCCACCGGGTTGCCGGCCGGGATCCCGGTGGCCGCCGGCGCCATCGATGCCGTCGGCACAGCGCTGGAAGCCGGCACGCTGCTGCCGGGTGACCCGTTCGCCGAGATGACCGGATTTTCCACCGTCGGCATGGTTGCGGTGCCCGCCGGACTTGCCGCCCCGGGGCTGATCCGCAGCGCACACTGTTTCCCCGAAGTGGATCTGCTGCTGACCGCCCAGGTCACCTCGGGTGCAGTGATCGACTGGCTGGTCGCCCTCACCGGCGGGGATCCCGCGGTGCTGGATCCAGCGGGGCTGCGGACCGTCGCCCGACCCGGATCTGTGCTGATGCTCACCGCACTGGCCGGTGAACGGACTCCCGGCTGGAACCCGTCGGTACGCGGCCTGATCGGCGGGATCGGCCTGGACACGTCGCCGGTGGAGCTGGTGGTGGCGGCGATGGAAGGGGTGGCCGTCGCGCTGGAACTGGACCGACGGCTGCTCGCTGAGTGCGGCCTGCCGGTGGATCTGGTCCGTAGCACCGGCGGCGGATCGGCGAACCCGGTCTGGCTGCAGATCAAGGCGGATGTGCTGGGACTATCGGTCGAGCGGCCGGACACCGGATCGGGCACCGCCTACGGTGCCGCGTTGCTGGCCGGACTGGCGATCGGCGACATCGACGGTCCGGACGAGGTACGTGCGCTGACCGACGGGCCGGTCCAGCACTTCCGACCGGACCCGACGATTCATGCCAGGTACCGGCAACGGATCGCAGAGATCGTCATGCTGCGGGAAGCGGCCGTCGGGCTGGTGAGCTGACGCCGCCGGGGCCGGAACCGTGCCTACCGTTCGCGCCATGTCCGATCGTGACTGCCCACCGGATCGCCGCCCGCTCGAATGCGGGAGACAGTCGCCCATTCCGGCGCGGTCGCCAGTAGCAACTCGACGCCCTGATCGACGCCGATATCGGGAAGTCGGAGTGCCCCGTCACCGGCTGCGGTGGTGGCGAACAGCGTGACCAGTCCAGCGCGACGTTGTAACGGCGACTGGCGCAGCTTCCAGCCGAGCAGACCGTCGCGGACCAGCACCTCCGTCCGCCGGTCGACCGATCCGGACCGCAGCACCAGATGACGGTCGGTGACGGCGTGCCCGAGCCCGGCGTAGTTGTCGGTAGCCGACCAGCCGGCGAACGCCAGCAGCGGTAGGAACAGTGCCGCGGTCACCCACCACAGCACCGAAGCGACCAACAGCGACATCGCGACTCCCGCGGCGGTCACCCCCACGACAGCTGCAGCCGCCCGAACGTAGCGACGCCGCTGAGCGGCCGCGGGATGCTTGGTCAGGGTGTCCGCAGTGGCTGTCCGGGACGCCGGGACGCCGGGCACGACCGTGCCGAGTACCGCGGTGGCCACCGCGAGCACCTGCTGCCGGGGGGCGGCCGGCATCAGGGTGTTCGGCTCGGAGGTCTTGCTGTCGTCATCGGTCTTGCGCAGACCGGTGGCCAGGATTTCCAGCCGGGCGGCGCCGGCCAGCCGGATGCCGGCGGGCTGGACCACGCTGACGCCGCGGATTCGCTGTTCCTCAAAGGTGGTGGAGCGATGGTTCAGCAGGCCGCGGCTGATCCGCAGCGACCCGTCCGGCTCCCGCTCCAGTCGGTAGTTCCACCAGGATTCGGCGTAGATCGCCAGGTTCGTCACTGCGCCGACGATCAGCCCGGCGGCGGCGATGATTCCGATCTCGGACAGCAGCGACACGTCGTCGAACAATCGCTGGAATCGGCGCAGCAGTTCGTCCTCGGCGTTGAACCAATTGGCCACCTGCAGCGCCGCGCCGAATGCCGCCCCGCCGAGCACCGGCGTCCAAAAGCTGATCGGCGCGAACCGGATCCAGCTCGGCCGGAACCGGGCCAGTTCACCGATCTGCGGCCCGCCGCTTGAGATGCCTGTTCCGGTTCCGGTGCGGTGGATCAGCTGTCGCCGCAACCGTTCTGCATAGCGCCGGTCGATCGATTTCAGCGACAGGTCGCCGCCCTGATCGCCGGTGCCGATCCGGATGTCGGCCACTCCGAACAGCCGATTCGCCGGGTCGGCGACGATCTCGACGGTGCGGATCCGGTCGCGTGGCAGCGATGTCCGGTGGGTGGCCAGGAAGGTGATGATGTATTCGACCCGGTCGTCACCGATGCGAAAGGTGCTGCAGCGCAACCGGACCCACTCGATCAACGCCGTTGCGGTGGTGATCGCCGCGGTGCCGCCGAGCACCCATATCAGCGTCCAGGTCCAGGAGACGTCACCGATCCGTAGCCCGATACCGGTCGGGATGCCGGTGGCCAGCGTCGCGGCGCAAAGCTTCAGCGCCGACGACCGGATCGTCCGCTGGTCCAGCCGCTGCCACTGGTCCTGCTGGTGCTGGGTGGAGGTGGACCCGGTCACGTGGCGTCCCCGGCGTCACTGCTGTTGGCGCGCTGTTCGGTGAGAGCGGTCAGCCGTTGGGTGATCTGCTCAGCCTGTTCGTGGTCCAGCGCCTCGATCCGTACCGGACCCTTCGCGGATGCGGTGGTGACGGTGAGGGTGGCGAGTCCGAACATCCGTTGCAGCGGGCCACGTTCTGTGTCTACCGTCTGCACCCGGGACAGCGGCGCGGCCCGCCATTCCTGCCACAGCCACCCACTGCGCGCATAGACGGCCTCGTCGGTGACCTCCCACCGGTGGATTCGCATCAGCACCGGCGGGGCGACCAGCGCACCGACGACCGCCGCCGCCGCCAGCGTCGCGGCCGGCAGCCACAGCCACAGCCGGGCCGGCTCGATGAACAGGCCCGCCGCGTACAGCAGCACGGCCGGGATCCCGAAGAAACCGCCGATCCGGCAGGCCCACCACGGCCGGCATCGCGGGTCCACCTGGTGCTGGGGCGGACGGAGCTGCAGTGTGGACGGCACGTCTGCGACGGTAGCGGCCTCCGGTGGAACATGTCAGCCGGGCGCAGATGGTGGTGCCGGCCCTGGGGTGCGGCAGCTCTCACGGCGCTGCAGTCAGTCGGACTCCGTGTGAAAGACCCCGAGCTGCTCGCAGGCCCGATTGAGGATTTGCTGCACCGCAAGGGTGTCGTCCAGCGGCATGATCGCGCTCTCGGTGGCACCGGCGAGCAGTCGGTCGGTGACCTCGATCAACTCGTGCGCATACCCGCCACCCAGCGGCCGTCGGGTGATCGTCTCCGGGTCGGACCCGTCGCGGTGCAGCACGATCGTCGTCGGATGATGGAATCGCGGCAGTACATCGATCCATCCCCGGGTGCCGAAGATCCTGGCCTGGCCGGGTGTCGGGTTCTTCAGCGACACCAGCAGGGCGGCGGCCCGGCCGTCGTGATAGCCGAGTTGGATGGCCGCCTCGTGGTCGACGCCGGTCGGTGCCAGCGAGCCGGTGGCCGTCACCGACGCGGGGTTGCCAAGGAAGTATTGGGCGAACGACACCACGTAGACGCCGAGATCGAGCATTGCGCCGCCGCCCTGCGCCGGATCGAACAGCCGGTCGGTCGGGTCATAGGGCCGGTCGACGCCCAGATCGGCCTGCACCTGCCGGACCTCACCGATGGCGCCGTCATCGACCAGGGTGCGAGCGGCCACCATCGCCGGCTGGAACCGGGTCCACATCGCTTCCATCACGAAGGTGCCGGTGGTCCTGGCCAGCTCAATGATCTGCTCTGCGCCGGGAATCGTTGCAGTGAAGGACTTCTCGACCAGCAGTGCCTTTCCACTGTGCAGGGCGGCGATCGCCACCGGATGATGCTGCGGATGCGGGGTGGCCAGATAGAGCACGTCGACGTCCGGGTCGGCGACAATCTCGGCGTAGGAGCCGTAGCTGCGCCAGATGCCGTGCTCGTCGGCGAAATCACTCGCCCTGGCCCTGCTCCGCGAGCCGACCGCGACCACCGTGGCGTTCGGCACATGGGCGAAGTCCTTGACGACGTTCCGGGCGATCCGCCCCGGGCCGACGATTCCCCACCGCACGTGTGATGTCATCCCCCCACCCTGCCTGTCCCGGCCCGCGGTCGGTGTCTGCCGCGCGGTCGGCGCCCGCCGGTGCCTGTTCGCGGCGAGGATCAACTTCGGCTTCGAGGATGTAATGGCGCATGCTGCCCCAGGAGTCACATTCCGTAGGAAGTTGATCCTCGCAACCGGGTTCGGGATGGTGCAGGGGCACGGTTCTGGGACAGCTCGCCGGCCGGACCTGCCGCGGCCCGGAAGCAGCCGTGACGGAATCAGCCGTAGGTGTCCCGCGGGCCGCGACCGGAGACATGTCGGGGGCCGAACCGCCAGGACGGCGCGGTCGGGCCGGTGGCCTTGATCCGGCGAACCGATCCGTGGCCGAGCGCCTCGTTCAGTTTCTTCACCAGCTGCGGCGCCATCAACCGGACCTGGGAAGCCCATGCGGTCGACTCACAGCGCAGCAGCAACTCACCGTCGGTCAGCGCGCTGGGGGCGCAGTGCTCGGCCAGCGCCGGGCCGACCAACTCGCCCCAGCGGGCGAAGAGCGTCGCCTTGGTGATGTCCGCGCCGGCACCGGCGGTCTTGACGAATTTCTGCAGCGCCGCACCCAGCTGCAGCGGGTCGCGAGCGTCCGGCCCGGCGCTGGACCATCGCTTGCGCCGCAACGCATTAGCCGACCCACCGGACCGCTGGGTGACGGGCACTCGATCGCGTTTCTTGGCGGCATTCTGCCGACGGGCGGCGGCCAGCGCATCCCGGGCGAGGTCGGACCCGGTGCGGGCATTACCGGTCCCGGCATTGCCGGTCCGGGCGGTCGGGTTCGACCGGGATTCGGACCGGGCGGGATCGGCGGCCCGCCCGGTGCTGTCCGGGGCAGGAGGATCGTCAGCCATCGGTGCGCACCTCCCCGTCGGTGATCGTCAGCCTGCTGCCACCCAACACCTCGGGAACGTCGGAGTCCACTGCTGCGGTGATCAGCACCTGTTCGGCATCGGCGACCAACCCGGCCAGCCGATCCCGGCGGCCGACATCGAGCTCGGCGAACACGTCGTCCAGCACCAGCACCGGATCCACCCCGTCGCTGCGGAGCAGGGAAAAAGATCCGATCCGCAACGACAATGCAAACGACCAGGACTCGCCGTGCGAGGCGTATCCGCGGGCCGGTCCGTCACCCAGCCGGAGTTCGAGTTCGTCCCGGTGCGGGCCGACCAACGACACGCCACGCTCCAGTTCGGCGGACCGACGCTCGACCAGCAGTTCGAGCATCGCGGTCTTCATTACCGCGCGGGCCGCCGGCAGGTGACCCACATCGCTCTGCGACCCGGAATCCTCGGAACCGGGCGAGCCGGCGGCGATGCCCGGCTCGTCATCCCCGATGCTCGGCTCGTCTGCGGTCGCCGCGCCGCCCCCGACACTCCGCTCGACCACCGCCGACCGGTAGACCAGATCCACCGCCTCGGATTCCGGCGCCAGATCGGCATAGGCAGCAACCACGTGCGGACGCAATTCCTGGACCAGTGCCAGTCGTTCGGCGATCAACTCGGCACCAACGGCGGCCAGCTGCTCGTCCCAGACGTCCAGAGTGGACAGATCTGTCGGTCCGGATCCGCCCCGGCCACCCCGTCGTGCCGCGCCGGCCGATTTCAGTAAAGTGTTGCGCTGCTTGAGGACTCGTTCGTAGTCGGCCCGCACGCCGGCGATCCGGGGCGCCCGCATCACCAGCACCTCGTCCATGAACCGGCGGCGCTCAGAGGGGTCACCGCGGACCAGCGACAGGTCCTCGGGCGCGAACAACACCGTACGCAGCGCGCCGAGGATGTCCCGGGCCCTGGTCACCGGTGAGCGGTTGATCCTGGCCCGGTTGGCCTTGCCGGCGGTGATTTCCACCTCCAGCAGCAGCTCCCGACCCTCCGACACCACCGCCGCCCGGACGATCGCCTGCTGGGCACCGCGGCGGATCAGCGCCGCATCGGCGGCCACCCGGTGTGAGGACAGAGTCGCCAGGTAGCCGACGGCCTCGACCAGGTTCGTCTTGCCGACCCCGTTGCGGCCGACCAGCACGTTGACGCCCGGTCGCAGCGGGACCTCGGCCGTGGTCCACGACCGGAAGTCGCCGACCGACAGGTGACGGACATGCACCCGGTCAGGCCTCCTCGAGCTCGATGGTCTTTCGTCCGATTGATTTCGCCGGCCCGACCAGTGTTCCGGCCCGGCGAGGATCAACTTCCTATCGAACGCGGGAGGTGGGGCAGGAGTTGCCTATTTCGTCCTCGCGATCGACGTGCAGAAGCTTCGACTCGGCAACCCGGATCAGGAGACCGGCACTTCTCCGGCGGAGCCGGCCTTGCCGACGGCGTGGCCGCCGAACTCGTTGCGCAGCGCGGCCACCACCTTCATCGCCAGCGACTCTTCCTGCCGCGAGGTGAACCGGGCGAACAGCGCGGCGGTGATCACCGGCAGCGGGATGGCGTTTTCGATGGCCGCCTCAATGGTCCATCGACCCTCACCGGAATCCTGGGCGAAGCCGCGGATCTCCGACAACCCCGGGTCCTTCTTCAGCGCACCGACCATCAGGTCCAACAGCCAGGACCGGATGACGGTCCCTTCCTTCCACGACGCGAACACCGCATCGGCGTCGGTCACCATGTCGACGGCCTTGATCAGCTCGTAGCCCTCGCCGTAGGCCTGCATCATTCCGTACTCGATGCCGTTGTGGACCATCTTGACGAAGTGCCCGGCGCCGACGCTGCCGGCGTGCACGAAGCCGCCGTCACCGGCCGGTTTCAAGGTGTCGAACACCGGCTGGACGGTGGCGACCGCATCGTCGTCGCCGCCGCACATCAGGGCGTATCCCTCGGTCAGTCCCCAGACTCCACCGGACACCCCGCAGTCGATGAACCGAATATCCTTCTTGGCCAGCTGTTCGGCATGGATCTGGTCGTCGGTGTACCGGGAATTACCGCCGTCGATGATGATGTCGCCGGCCTGCAACGCCTCACCGAGGGCCGCGATGGTGGCCCTGGTCGGCTCGCCGGAGGGCACCATCACCCAGACCGCGCGGGGCGCATCCATCGCGCTGACCAACTCTTCCAAGGTGGCGACGTCCCGCTTGGACTTCGGGTCGCGGTCGTAGCCGACCACCTGATGGCCGCCCTGGCGCAGCCGTTCGGCCATGTTGGCGCCCATCTTGCCCAGGCCGATGAGTCCGATCTGCATGCTTGACCCCTTCTCAGGTGCGCGGAACCGTGTGCGATGACGGTGCGGACGAACTGGTTCAGCCGGGCAGGCGTGCCGGCATCACCAGGTAACGGTAGGCCGCTTCGTCGACCGCGCCGTTCGAGTCCACCTGCAGCAGCAGCGCCGGCCGACCGGGAGTGGTAAAGGCCAGTCGCACCTTGTCCGTGCGCAGCACCCCGAGTCCGTCGATCAGGTAGCCGGGGTTGAACGCGATCAGCAGCTCGGCACCGTCGCCCTCGACCTGCAGGTCCTCCTCGGCGCGGCCCTCGTCGTCGCCGCCGGCGGTCAGCGTCAGCACTCCATCGGAGACCTGCAGCCGTAGATGGTGCCCGCGGTCGGTGACCAGCGAGACCCGCTTGATGGCGTCCGCCAGATCCTGCACCGGGACATCGACGGTGGTGGTCGACTCGTTCGGCAGCAGCGAGCGGTACTTGACGAACTCCAGGTCCATCAACCGAACGGTGGTGCGGCGGCCACCGGCCTCCAGGCCGAGCAGTCCACCACCCAGCGAGACGGTGACATCCTTAGTGCCGCCCAGGGTTTTCGCCGCATCGGACAGGGTCCGGGCCGGCACCAGCACGGCGGTCGAGGTGTCGGCCACGGTCGGTGTCCAGGACAGCGTGCGCAGCGCCAGCCGGAACCGGTCGGTGGCCGCCAGCGTGAGCGTCTCGCCCTCGATCTCGATCCGGATGCCGGTGGTCATCGGCAGCGCATCGTCGCGGCCGGCGGCGATCACCGTCTGGGCTACGGCCTCGGCCAACGTGGCGGCATCGACGGTGCCGGAGGTCTCCGGCATCTCCGGCAACGCCGGATAGTCCTCGACCGGCATGGTCGGCAGGGTGAACCGGGCCGACCCACCGTGGATGGTGACCTTGGTGCCCTCCACCGCGATGTCGATCGGCTTGCTGGCCGGCAACGATCGGGTGATTTCGCTGAGCAACCGGCCGGAGACCAGCACCCGACCGCCGGATTCGGCATCAACGGCCAGTTGGGCCCGGGTGGACACCTCGTAGTCGAAGCCGGCCACCGTCAGCGTCGAGTCCTCGACCTCGAGCAGGATCCCGCCGAGCACCGGCACCGGAGGACGGGACGGCAACGACTTGGCCACCCATGCCACGGCGTCGGCGAGGTCTTCGCGAGCGACGCGGAACTTCATTCCAGGTGCCTCCGTGCGGGTCGGTGAATCGGGCAGTTCGGTGAGTCGGGTCGGTGACGCGGGTACTCGAGGGAGCCGCAGCACCGCAGCGCGGGCAATGCCCGGATGCTGCGGTGCTGATCTTGGTGCAGTGCCGATCTGGTGCGGAATGGCCGAGTTGTGCGGGGCCGGGGCGTCCCACCGTAAGGCCTGGCGGAGGTTCCGTCACCCCCGGGCCCTTCGATCCGATCCGCTCACGGGTCCCAGACAGCTCGGCGCCGCCGTGATGGCCACCCGATCCAGCCCGCAACCGGCCAGCTGTCCCCATCTCTGGTTCTTGGTAGTTCATTTCAGAAGAACAAACCAGTAGTAGTAGTAAGCACTGTGGACGGTGTGGACGCACCCCCATCGATGCTGGCCCACTCGCGTGGCCCCGACGTGGACAACACCGGGACGCGCGGTGTCGGGGTCATGTGATTCGGTGGACGGTTGCGATCGGTTGCTGATTGGTCACCGGCCGACCGATGCTGTCCCACGGTGGCGCCCAGTTATCCACACAGTTGTCCACACAATGTGAAAGCTTTGAGTGACGGGCATCACCCATACGAGTGTTTCTCGGTCTACCAGTTCGGGGTGACGCCGGCCGCATGCCGAGGCAGCCGGACGTAGTGCGGGTGGTACAGGTAGACCACGCCGCCGGTCGACTGCTGCCAGACCTTCTCGAAGTTCTTCCGGGTGTAGATGCTGCGGACATTGGCATTGCTGTTGGACGCCGGGTCGTTGAGGATCGGGTCGCCGGCCGCGGTGAAGCCGACGATCACCATCAGGTGCCCGTTGGTCGAGTAGCCGGCCTCCGGCATGTCGGCCAGCTTCCAGGACAGCGAGGTGATCACCGGGATGCCGGCCTTGATGAACTGCTCGGCCTCTGCCAACGACCGGAGCCGGGTGACGAAGGTGTCCATCCCGAACCGGTGCGCGTAGGCGGCGTTGAACGGCCAGTTGCCCGAGCCCTCATAGGTGTAGTCCCAGGTATTGATGGCCGCGTAGTCGACCTGTGGGTCGCCGTTCGGGGCGACGATATCGGCCAACTCGCTCGCCGGCACCTGGTACCTCTCACCCCAGTAGTACTGCGCCATGGTGGTGGAAGTGGGCGAGCACCAGACCTCGCCGCCGCCGCCGAACTCCGGGTATTCGCCGGAGTGGATGTTCTGTGCATAGGCGGGCACTTTCAGCTCGACCTGCTTGCCCAGGGTGAAGGTGCTGGTGACGCCCGAGTAGTCGGGGATCAGCTGGTTCGTCATCGTGGTGATCCCGTCCAGGATCGGCGAGCTGTGCGATCCGCGTGGCCGCAGCAAAGTCACCTTGGTCTGGTAGGCCACCGGTTCGTGACCGGTCCTGGCCGAGAAGGTGTCGGTGTAGATGTTGGCGTTGGCGTCGCCCTGGCCGTCCAGCGAGGTGCGGTGGATGTCGCCCTCGGCGAAGTTGTCGCCCGATGCCCAGCGGCCCATGACGTACCACTTGGTCCAGCTGCCGTCGGCCAGCCGACCGCGGAAGGTGGTCTCGACGAAGGTGCCGGTCGGCGTCTCGGCATTCCAGGAGGAGATGGACTCGTCGATCGGGTAGCCGGCCCGCACCACCGGCGAGGTCCAACTGCCGTAATCGTAAGTCCTGGCGGTGCCGTCACCGAACGGGTCGGTGTAGGTGGTGCTGGGCAGCTGACCGGACGGCTGCAGCGTCAACCCACCTCTGATGGTCGGGATCAGCCCGCTCCACTGACCGGACCGGAAGCTCCGCTGGCTGTCCCAGTGGTTGGTGGTGATCTTGGTCGCGTCGGCCGCCGGGGTGTTCTTCACCGACATGTGCGTCTCCGGATGGGTGGGCGCGGCAGCCGCACTAGGGCTCACCGGGATCACCACCAGTGCGGCGGTGGTAGCGAAGGCGACGAAGCCGAGACCCAGATGCCGGAACATATTCTTCTCCCAAGACTCGATGGTGTGAATATTTCACACCCTGGAGCCGGGTTTGGTAACCCTTACGCACTTGATTCTGCCGGAAGACGGTGTTGCGGCCGGACCGCTCAGGTGCGGCGGACCCGGTCTCGGATCCGGGCGGTGAGCTCCTGCACGGTGTCGTAGGTCTGCCGGCGCTCGTTCATCTCGGCTCGGATCTTCTTGTCCGCGTGCATCACCGTGGTGTGATCGCGGCCGCCGAACAGCTGGCCGATCTTCGGCAGTGTGAGATCGGTGAGTTCCCGGCACAGGTACATGGCGATCTGCCGGGAGCCGGCGATCGCCTTGGTCTTCATCGGGCCGCAGATCTCGTCCAACGTCAGGTCGAAGTATTCGGCCGTCACCGCCATGATCGTCGGTGCGTCGATGTCGTTGCTGGCGGCGTCCCGGATCAGATCCCGCAGCACGGTCTGGGCCAACGCCAGGTCGATCGGCTGCTTATTGAGCGAGGAGAACGCCGTCACCCGGATCAGCGCGCCCTCCAACTCGCGGATGTTCCGCTCGATGTGGGTGGCGATGAACTCCAGCACATCGTCGGGGACCTTCAGCCGATCCTGGGCGCACTTCTTGCGCAGGATGGCGATCCTGGTCTCCAATTCGGGTGGCTGGATATCGGTGATCAAACCCCACTCGAACCGGGTCCGCATCCGGTCCTCCAGGGTCTCCAGCCGTTTCGGCGGCGAGTCCGAGGTGATGACGATCTGCTTGTTGGCGTTGTAGAGCGTGTTGAAGGTGTGGAAGAACTCCTCCTGGGTGGACTCCTTGCCCTGCAGGAATTGGATGTCGTCCACCAGCAGCACGTCGACGTCGCGGTAGCGCCGCTGGAAGGCCACCTTGCGGTCGTCGCGCAGCGAGTTGATGAAGTCGTTGGTGAACTCTTCACTGGATACGTAGCGCACTCGGATGCCGGGAAACAGCCGCTGGGCGTACAGCCCGATGCCGTGTAGCAGGTGGGTCTTGCCCAGCCCGGAATCACCCCAGATGAACAGCGGGTTATAGGCCTTGCCGGGCGCCTCGGAGACCGCCACCGCGGCGGCGTGCGAGAACCGATTCGAGGCGCCGATGACAAAACTGTCGAAGCCGTACTTCTCGTTCAACCTCGCTTGCGAGGCGCTCGGCGGCGGCAGGTCACGGCGGCCGACGGTGTAGGTCGGCCAGATCTCGCTGACGGTGGCCAGCGCCTCGGCTTCCTCATCGACGGTGTCGTCGCCGTCGGAATCCTGCTCCGGACCCCCGTGCGGTGCCGGTGGAGTCGCCCTGGTGGCGCCGGAGACCGAGCCGTAGCCGTCGGTTTCGGCGCGACCCAGCGGAGGCCGGTGGGAGGTATGGCTGCCGGCGCGCGGTCCGGCGAGGCCGGACCGCATGCCGCCACCTGTGCGCACCGTCGGATCGTCGACTGGCTCGGTGACGGTGACGGCCAGCGTCACCGACATCTGGAGCCGGTGCGAGAGCACGGTGGTGATCGGTCCGCGAATGCTGCGCTCGAGGGTGTCCTTGGCATAGCCGTTCGGCACCGACAGCAGGGCGGTGTTGCCCAGCATGCCGACCGGCTCGGTCAGTGCCAGACAGGCCCGTTGCTGTTGGGACAGCGCAGTGGAGATCTCGGAAACGGCCGCCGGCCAAATCTCGATCAGCGAGCTTCCGGGATCGTCACCCACCTCGTGTGAATCCTCCCTGTCTTGCAGTGGGGTGCCCGACGTCGACACCAGGCCCCGAAGATCATCCACAGAAGTTGTCCACATAAGTGGACAACTGCGAGGACGGAGCTGTCTCCCGAAACCTGACACCGCTTCGAGAGGCCCGGATCTACCGGAGCTGCGCGAGCGACGCTAACAACTCCGGGCGGCTTCCCACAAGACCGGGCAATTCGGCAAGCACCGCACCCGGCGTGTCGTCCACAACTTCTGCCCAGCACCCGGTATCCATCAACGGATCTCGACACTGTTGCACAGTTCCCCCGGTGCGCCGGGTGCAACCTGCAGGCACCGAATGGGGTGTTCGCCGTCACTCTCGGTGGGTACAGCGGGCAATGCGACTCTCACATGCTCGCCCCGATGGGCCGAATACGCAGAGTGCGCATCCCTCAACCACCAGTCGGGTGGAATCCGCCAGTCGGGGCATTCCGGCCCACACGATGGGAACACCCGCGCCGGTCGCCGATTGCGGTTTGACCAGTCCAGGGCGGGTCCGTACGCTTGACCAGGTGCCTGGAGATACCCAGGCCGCTGTCTGCTGTCTACACCGCTGTTCGCGGTGGAGATGCTGTCAGCTTCCGAGATGTCCGTGCTGCCGTGGTGCCGGTTCTGCTGGCCGGGCCCCGCACCTGAGCAACACCGATCTGACGTGGAGATACGACCGTGAGCAAGCGCACCTTCCAGCCGAACAACCGCCGGCGCGCCAAGACGCATGGCTTCCGGCTGCGGATGCGCACTCGTGCCGGCCGCGCCATCCTGGCGGCCCGCCGCCGCAAGGGCCGCACCGAGTTGTCGGCCTGAGCCGACGCGTCGGCGAACTCGCTCCCGTGCTCCCCGCCGCGTCAAAGTTGCGGCGCTCGCAGGACTTCGCCGCGGTGGTCCGATGCGGACACCGCGCCGGTACCCCGCACCTGGTGGTGCATCTGCGGGTCCCACCACTGCCACCGATTCCCACCGGGTCCGCTGCCCGCGCCGGATTCGTGGTCTCCACCAAGGTCGGCAATTCGGTGGTCCGTCATCGGGTCACCCGGCGGTTGCGGCCGCTGGTGCTCGATCGGCTGACGGACCTGCCAGCCGGCACCGACCTGGTGATACGAGCACTGCCGGCGGCAGCCACCGCCAGCAGCACACTGTTGGCGGCCGATCTGGACAGTGGCCTGCGGGCGGCGATCCGCAAGTCGTCCCGCCCGTCGTCATCGACAGGGCCATCAGCCGCCGAGAGCAGGTCCCGCTGATGGGCATCCTCGCGCGAATGGTGATTGCCCCGATCCGGCTCTACCAGCGGTTCGTCTCGCCGGCACTGCCGGCCAGCTGCCGCTACTACCCGACCTGCAGCTCCTACGCGGTCGAAGCGGTGCAGATGCACGGCGCGCTCCGCGGCACCGGGCTGGCGCTGCGTCGACTCGGCCGCTGCCATCCGTGGAGTAAACGCGAGCACTTCGACCCGGTGCCGGTGCCCGCCGGCTGGGCCGGAACCAGGGTGAACACGGAAATCCGGCCGGATCGGGAACCACCACCGGTGGCCGGAAGTTCCACTACCGGCTCGTTCGGTCCGGTTCTCGCACCTGGGACTGCGGTCGCGCCCGGAAGTGCCGAGGTCGGCCGCCGCGTCGACCTGAACGCCGTCACCGACTCGCCTCATTCCGTACCGATCGAGAAGGACCTCTTCGCGTGAGCTTCGACTTCTTCAGCCTCGACTATCTGTACTACCCGGTGTCCGGGATCATGTGGGTCTGGCACAAGGTGTTCGGCTCCTTCATGGGTCCGAACAACGGCTGGGCATGGGTGCTGTCGGTGATCTTCCTGGTCTTCACCCTGCGGGCGTTGCTGTTCAAGCCGTTCATGAAGCAGATGGACTCGCAGCTCAAGATGCAGGCGGTCCAGCCGAGGATGAAGGCGCTGCGGGCCAAGTACAAGGATGACCGTCAGCGTCTCGCCGAAGAGATGATGAAATTGAACAAGGAGGCCGGGGTCAGCCCGATCGGCGGCTGCTTGCCGGCGCTGATCCAGGCTCCGGTGTTCATCGGTCTGTTCCACGTGCTGCGGATGTTCCAGCCGGTTCAGGACAAGCTGGCTGACGGTTCGCTCGGGCCGTACCACTTCCGCGACCGGGTCTACTTCTTCGGCGGCGGTGATGTGCAGAGTTTCGGTCTGGCCAAGCTGTTCGGCGGCGCGCCGCTGAGCGGGTCGATGTCGATGCCGCTGGCTCAGCTGCAGCACATGTTCGGTGATCGGAACACCATCATCTGGGTCGGCATTCCGCTGACCATCCTGGCCGGTATCGCCACCCACCTGACCAGTCGGCGCTCGGTGGGTCGGCAGCGGGAGCTCAACCCGGAGGCCGCGGCCGCTCCGCAGGCCAACATCATGAACAAGCTGATGCTGTACGTGTTCCCGGCGTTCGTGATCTTCGGTGGTCCGTTCTTCCCGCTGGCCATCCTGTTCTACTGGTTGGCCAACAACTCCTGGACCTTCGGACAACTGTTCGTTGCCCACCGACTCCAGGACAAACGCAAAGCGGCCGAGGTCACCGAGATCGAGACGGCCAAGGAGGCGCAGAAGTTCTCCAGGCCGGCGCCGGGTGCAAGGCCGGTGGCGGGTGCGAGGCCGGTGGCCGGGGCCAAACCGGCGCCGGGCGGGAAACCGCAATTGACCAAGAAACCGGCCACCACCAACGGCGCGGCCACCACCAACGGCGCGGCGAATACCAACGGCGCGGCGAATACCAACGGCGCGGCGAATACCAACGGCGCGGTGAGCAGCAACGGTCGGGCCGGTGCCGCCGGCGCGACGGGCGACCCGGACCAGAACGGTGATTCGGAAGAACTCGGTGAGACCCTGCCGCCGGGGATGGTCGCGGATTCCAGCCGGCCGAATGCCAGGCCGGTGAAAGCCGGTGCCGGGCAGGCGAACAGGGCGGGAGCCGGTAGCCGACCGCAGCCGACCCGCAACCGGGCCAGCTCGAAGAAGAAGAAGAAAAAGCGCTGACCTGCACGGCTCGTCGCCACTGGGTGACTGGAGCCGACTGGTTGGCCGACATGACGGATATGGATCCGGCGGTGCCGGATTCTGGAGAGAGGACGAACAACGATGACGGACCACCTCAGTACGGTGACCGACCACCTGGCCGGCGACATACCCGGCCCGGAGACGCCAGACACCCCGGCCGCCTCGACACCACCGTCGGCCGCCGACGAGATGAACAACTCAGTGGTGCACAGCGTGCAGGCCCTCGAGGAGCCGGCACCACCGGCCGGCGTCGGTGAGGTGACCGATACGCCCGACGTGGATGCGGATCCGGCAGCTGACGCTGATGTTGATGCTGCTCCGGTCACCGACGCCGATGTTGATGTTGATGTTGATACGGATGCGGATGCGGACGCCGGTGCTGATGCAGACGCGGGTGCCACCGGGAATCGGGCATCCCGCCGGGCGCCGAGCCATGAGCAACTGGTGGCCGAGGGCGATGCCGCCGGCGACTACCTGGAGCGGCTGCTGGACATCCTCGATTTTGATGGCGACATCGACCTGGACGTCGAGGGGGAACGCGCCGTGGTGTCGATCATCGGCGACAGCGCCGACATCGAGAAGATGGTCGGCGATCGCGGTGAGGTGCTGGACGCCCTGCAGGAGCTGACCCGGTTGGCGGCCACCGCCGAGACCGGCCAACGGTCCCGGCTGATGTTGGATGTCGCCGGCTATCGGGCGCAACGCCGGACCGAGCTGTCCGCGCTCGGCGCCCGCACCGCGCAGGAAGCGCTGGATGCCCGCGAGCCGGTTCGGCTGGCACCGATGAATCCGTTCGAGCGGAAAATCGTGCACGACGCGGTGGCCGCCGTCAGCGGAGTGTCCTCATCCAGTGAGGGTGAGGAGCCGCGCCGGCGGGTTGTCGTCAGCCCCGACGCCTGAACCGCTGGGCTGCCCACTTCGTGTCCGAGGGTGAATGTCCGTGGTGAGCACTGAACCCGGCGGCGCCGAACTGGAAGACGAGCCGGCCGCCGTCGCTGCGGTGTTCGGGGCGCGGGCCGAGTTGGCCAGGCGGTATGTGGCGTCGCTGGCCGCGGATGGTGTGCTGCGCGGCCTGATCGGTCCCCGGGAGACCGGTCGGCTGTGGAGTCGGCACGTGCTGAACTCGGCGGTGGTCGGTCCACTGCTGCCGGCCGGCGGGTCGGTCGTCGATGTCGGTTCCGGCGCGGGGCTTCCGGGTATTCCGTTGGCGATCGCCCGGCCGGACTGCACGGTGATCCTGGTCGAGCCACTGCTGCGCCGCACCGTGTACTTGGCCGAAATCGTTGCAGCGCTGGGATTGTCGAACGTCCGGGTACTCCGTGGCCGAGCCGAGGACGTCATCGGTGCGCTGGGTGACGGAGCTCAGGACGGTGCAGATGTGGTCACCTCCCGGGCGGTGGCGCCGATCGGCAAGTTGGCCCGCTGGTCGGTGCCGCTGCTCCGGGTGGGTGGAGAGTTCTTGCCGCTCAAGGGATCCAGCGCCGGTGACGAGGTCGTCCGGGACGCCGGCCAGTTGGCATCCTGCGGGTTGGGCACCCCGCAGGTGACTGAGGTCGGCGCCGGCATCGTCGATCCGATGACGTATGTGGTGCGCGCGAAACTACTGCGCCGGGTGGCACTCACGACCAACCGGCCGGCCGGTGCTCGGCGACCGGCCCGCCCGACGTCCGGCCGGAAACGCGCGGAACCGCCGCAGAGTTGAGCCCGCAACCGACCCGGCGGGCTGCCGAGCCGGTCAGAGCAGGCTCAGCGGCTGACCGAGTCCAGGTGCTGGAGCAGGTCATGAGCGGCCAGCTCGACGTCCTTGTGCCGCCATTCCGAGGCCCGGTAGACACAGGCGATCAATGCGGTCCGGTGCACCCGGCGCAGGTCGCCGGCGACGAACGCGTACCGGGCCTTCGTCTCCTCGGTGGCGCCGTCGGTCAGTCCCAGATGCCAGCGGGCGTAATCGGCCCAGTCGTGCGTCGACAGAAACCGGTTCTGCGTCTCGGCGTCTGGCTGTACGTCACCCCAATCGCTGTCCAGGATGTACTGACGCTTGTCGATGAGGCGGCGGATGTGCGCCACCGCCTCGTCGTTGACCGTGTATGTCGCCATGGGTCGATCATGCTCGTCGTGCCGGGCATCCGCCCGGCCACCGCTGTCTGCAACCAATTGGTTGACAACTAGGGGAATCGACCCTAGGCTCGCATTCAACCAATTGGTTGAGGAGGTCGCGATGACGGACCAGCTCTCCAAGGTATTCGCCGCGCTTGCGGATCCGACCCGGCGCGACATGGTGGCTCGGTTGGCGACCCGGGACGCGACGGTGGGTGAGCTGGCCGAGCCGTACGACGTGACGGTGCAGGCGGTCTCGAAGCATCTGAAGGTGCTGGAGGAATCCGGTCTGGTCAGTCGCAGCCGCGATGCCCAGCGGCGGCCGTGCCACCTGGAAGCAGAGGTGTTCAGCCTGATGACGAAATGGATTGAGCGTTACCGACAACAGGCCGAGGAGCGGTTCCGCCGCCTCGACGACCTGCTGGCACGCATGGACGACACCACCCCCATCCCCCACGAGCAGAAGGGCGCATCATGACCAGCACCACGCACGAAACCGAGATCGTGGCCGACCCGAACATTCCGACCATCACCATCACCCGCGAGTTCAATGCCGACCCGGACCGGGTCTACCAGGCCTGGGCCGACCCTGCGCTGGTTGCCCAATGGATGGGTCCGCGGTCGATCGACATGCAGATCGACACCTGGGATTGCCGGACCGGCGGCAGCTACCGGTACGCAGCGGTCCGGGACGGCGAGGTGATCGCCGGCTTCTACGGGTCCTTCCACGAGGCTCGACCCGGTGAACGGCTGGTCCAGACGTTCACCTTTGACGGTGTTCCGGACGGCGTCTCGCTGGAGACGATGACATTCGAGCGGCTGCCGGACGGCCGCTGCCGGATCATCGCGGTATCGGTGGTCGACTCGATGGACAGCCAAGCCGCGATGATGGCCAGTGGCATGGAAGTCGGCATCAACGAGGGCTATCAGAAGCTGGACGAGCTGCTGGCCGGTCAGGCATGACACCCCCTGTGTCAACGTCAGGCTGCGGTCTGGTGTTGGAGAAGTGTTGCGGCGTTGCCGTGTTTGGTTGGGTCGTAGGGGGTGGTGGTGTTCCAGCAGCGGTAGATGACGCGGATCCAGG